>Ga0315289_10000155_pt1 | contig 110064 bp, 86 predicted proteins | sample YL17G11_40_MG_FD_203452 | JGI IMG/M metagenome (GOLD analysis project Ga0315289, IMG submission 203452) | Sediment microbial communities from Yellowstone Lake, YNP, Wyoming, USA - YL17G11_40 | ecosystem: Environmental > Aquatic > Freshwater > Lake > Sediment | place: USA: Wyoming | collected... | reverse complement strand
CGGCAGCGGCTTGAACGGGCAGGAATCCCCCTTCTGCGGTGCGGTGTTCGTCGCGTAGGTCGGGCTTCCAGCCCGACAATGCCTTTCTGAACACAACCTCGACGGCCGCGCCGGGCAGGCACACCGCCCAGGGCAGCACGGCGGCCGGGAGAATGGCGAGCAGGTACCACCAGGGCCGGGCATGACTCCCGCCGACCTCCCCGGCCGCGCGGGCGAGGTTCTCCTGCAGCAGGATGAAGCGCATGGCTCCGGGATTGGCTCGCTCACAGAGGATGCACCAGGGTGCCACGATGACCGCCAACAACGCCAGGCAGGGCAGCCAGGGCACTCGCCGGAGAGCGGCGAGCTGTCGGGTGATGGCGAGGTAGGGGAACAGGACCATGGCCGGCAGCACCAGGGCGATCGGGCCCTTGACGAGCGTGCCGAGCCCGGCCGCGGCGGCTGACAGCAGCCAGTGCCGGCGCCCCCTCTCGCCCGCCTCGAGCGCACTCCACGCCGAGCAGAGGGTCGCGGTGGTGAAGAGGGTGAGCAGCATGTCAAACCGCACCACCCGGCCCATCACGAACCAGAGCAGCGAGGAGGCGAGGACCACGGCCGAGACGAGCCCCGCACGCGCACCGAAGGCCGCCCGCCCGAAGGCATAGACGAGAGCCGCGCCGGCGGCAGCGGCCAGCACCGACCCGGCGCGGGCCGCCGACTCGCAGACCCCTCCCACGGCGAAGGCCGCGGCGGTCAGCCAGTGGAGGAGCGGGGGTTTGTCGAGGTAGACGAAGCCGTTGAAGCGCGGGGTGATGAAGTCACGGGTGGCGAGCATCGCCCGCCCGACCGCCGCGTAGCGCGCCTCGTCCGGCTCGGTGAGCCCCAGGGCGCCCAGGCGGCACCCATAGACTGCCACCGTGGCGACGAACACCACGATCGGCGCGAACCGGTCAGCGCTTCTGCGGGGGCTCTCGGGCACCTTCGGCCTCGGGGCTCGGGGCTTGAGCGGCGACCTGCGTCTTCTGTGTTGTCCGGTACACCCAAACGAACGCCGCGCCGAGCAGTTCCGGTAGGAGGATCCATCCGCGGGAGGCAAGGGCGAGGCTCCAGGCGGAGCCCAGGTCGACAGACGCCCCGAGAAGCCGGGCGAAGGCGATCTCCCGCACGCCGAGGCCCCCAGGGAAGATGAAGCTCAGGAACCCGGCGGCCCATGAGAGGCAGTAGCCCGCCGTGATGGGCACGATAGCGACGCCGAGGCCGAGGCCCTTGGCGAGGAGCCAGACACCCAGGCCGGTCACGCCCCAGAAGGCCAGGTCGCAGAGGGCAAGCGGCGCGACCGCCCGCAGCTCGTACCGGAGCGGCACCGGCGTCCGGCCCATGAGCGAGAGCGCGAAGCCGACGGCGCGGGGGAGTACTGCGGGGTGCAGGACCGCGATGCTTAGGACGACCACCCCACCGGCGACGGGCAAGAGGCGGCGTTCGGAGGGCGCGGCGATGACGATGTAGGCCGCCCCGACAGCGAGGGAGGTCGTCACCTGCGTCGCCGCCTCCACGAACATGGCCAGGACCGCTTGCGACTCCGAAGCTCCCGCCCGGGCGGCAAGGTAGCCCTTCCCGATGAGCGTCAACAGCTTGCCCGGCACGTACTTCGCGAGCTGGCCGAGCAGCTGGCTCGTCATGGCCCCCGCCCAGGGCACATCGGCCCCCACCAAGCGCAGAGCCAGCCTCCAACCGGCGATGAGCAGCACCTGCGTGGCGATGCCAGCCAGGACCGCGGCAACCAGCAGCCCCGGGGACAGGTGCCACTTCAGCCCGGCCATCCGGGGCCAGACGTCGTACGCGGTCTTGCCCACAAACGCGAGCACGATGGCCACGATCGCGAACTGGACCGCCAGGATGGCCCACCGGTAACGTGTCTTCTTCATGACGGGACTCGTGGCGCCGGTCGGCGGCCCAACCGCGGTGCGGACCAAGGAAACCGACCCCGGACGGCGAAGGGACTCCCAGCCGACGTCGATCACGCGTTCCTACGGGTGGTCCTGGTGGATCTCACAATTGAGCGGATTGCCGCGCCCGAGCAAGTGGTCGCCCTGGCGGACGAGCTGGCTGAGGTGCAGAAGGCCGACCAGGTCTCCGCCCCACACTACCGTCCGGTCACCGCCGACGAGATTCGGGCCTACGTGGGCCTGGACAACCGGTTCGCCGACCGGGCCCTGCTCATCGCCCGTCGCGACCAAGCGGTCGTCGGCTGGTGCCACGTCGAGCCGCCGAGCGTCGCCCGCGCCGGGGGCGATCTCCATCCGTACGTGGGCGCCGAGGTCGTGTTCCAGCCCGGCCTCCCCCACGCGGCTCCCAGCCCCGAGTACGCCGAGGTCGCGCGCGGGCTGCTCTATGCGGCCTGCCAGGTGCGCGCCCAGCAGGACGCCCGCCATGTCGAGCTGTTCGCCCCGGACGGGTGCTGGGCTGAACAGGTGCTGCGCAGCGTCGGACTCCAGCCGGCTGATCGGTGGGGCACCTACGTCGGGCTGCTCGCCGGCGGCCCGATCGGCCAATCCCACTTGAGCGTAAGTCCGCTCAAGGAGAACGACGTCGCCTCGCTCCCCGGCATCCTGGCCGAACTCGACCTGATCAGCGGCGAGTTCACCACCGACGACCTGAACCGCCTGGCAGCTACCTTTCCCGGCTTCACGCCCCAGGGCCTTCTTCTGGCGCGGAGATCGGGCGCCCTCGCCGGCTATGTCGTGGTGATGATCGACCCGGCCTACGCCTCCGCCACCGGCCGCGAGCGTGCGTGGCTGGGCTTCGGGCCTCTCGGCATGGCCGTGGTGCCGAGCGGCGAGCAGACCGAGTGGCTCCGCACCCTCGCCCGGGCGGCCGCGATCTCCGCCTTCTCGCGGGGCGCCACCGAACTGGCCTTCGTCGCCAGTACCGAGGGCAAGCAACCGACGGTCTGGGGGCGGCTGGACTTCCGGGTCGAGGTCCGTTGGCGGCGCTGGCGTATTGACCTCTAGGTCGTCTGTTGGGCCAGCCACCGGCACCACCTGAAAACGCCGTTTGGGCCGCGCGCAACCATCTCCGATTCGCTCGCGAGATGGGTATACTACACATGATAGGAGACGACGCGGAAGGGAGATGCGGGGTGTGGCTACGGCGGCGCGGACGCTACCCCGGAGCAGGAGACCCGCCGATTGGGCGGCGGTACTGGCTTTGGCCGTCTACGCCCTTGCCGTGGCTGCGCTCGTCGCGACCCCCATCGCACGGCAGGTTGCCGCGCTCAGGGGTGGTCCACCCGAATCCGTCCCCCTGTTTGCGAGCCTCCCTGAGCGCGCCCAGCAGCTTGTCCTCGCCCCGAAGCGGAATGTCAGCTCCGAGCGCAGCCCCCACATCCACCGCGACTGGCGCCTCATCGGCGGCGTCGGCGTCCACGTGGTCACCGTCAACCCCGAGGGCGAGAACGTGCAGATCGTGATCGGGTTGGCCCAGGGCACCGTGCTGAGCGAGGGCGTTTTCGGGCGCGAGGGCTTCGGCAACATGGTCAGGCGCCTGCGCCCCCGCGTAGCCATCGACGGCACGTACTTCCATCTGCGGAACAGCGAGCCGGTGGGATCACTGGTGATGGAAGGCGTGATGGTCTACGATGGTCTCTGTAGCAGCGCCCTCGTAGTCACCGAGGAGGGCGATGTCCACATCGAGCACCACGGGGCGATCATGGGGCGCTATGCCGGCTGGCCCCGCGATGTGCGCACGGCGCTGTGCAGCGGACCGACGCTGGTCAGCCATGGTCAGGTACACCTGAACCCGTATGACGAGGGCTTCGGCGACCCGGCGCTCTTCTCGGTCGCCCGGCGCAGTGCGGTCGGCGTGACACCGGAGGGGAAGCTGCTCCTGGTCGTCGTGGAAACGCCCATCACCTGGAACAAGCTCGCCAACATCATGCTGCAGCTCGGGGTGGTGGAGGCGATGAACCTCGACGGCGGCGGCTCCACCGCCCTCTACTCGAATGGCGAGTTCATCGCCACCCCCACTCGCCCGCTCACCAACCTGCTGATGGTGTACGACTAGGCGCGGTTCCCCCCTCACAGAAGCGGCCGAATCTCGAGCCCCTCGAACGTGACCTCTGCCTTGTGCGCGAAGAGGAAGAGCCGCTCACCTCGATGCTCCGGGCAGCGGGCGATGAGACACCGGCGGTTATCGAGGCAGATGTCGATGATGTCGCCCCTCGTGATCACCTCGAGGGTGAAGGGTCGGTCCAGGCCCTCGACGCTATGGATTGAGCGTCCGGGGTCAGCGAAGATGGTGCTCGCGAGCGGCGGACGGATCTCGGCCTTCCGGTCCCCCGGCGAGAGACGCAGCTCGTACCCCTGCTCGTAGGGCCCTGTGCCCCTGAGGCACAGCCCGAAGTACGACGATCCCGGAGCCGGCACTAGCCGCGCGGTGATCCGGCAGTCGAGAGGCACGTCGGCGAGCCCCCCGACCTCAAAGCCACTCGCGGCCTCCAGGCACACGTCGCGGGCGTTTCCGGAGGCGCCCGCCGTCAGGGCGCGGAACGGCAGGTCGAGGGGCGCTCCCGCCGGCGGCGTCATCTCCGAAGGGAAGTGAGTGCCAAGGGAGCCGTCCTCGTGCTGGATGATCTCGCGGAACATCGCATTGCCGCCATAGAGCCACTGGCCATCGTCCTTGCTCCCCTCGAGGGTCGGCAAGAAGGCAACGCCCAGGCGGCGATCCCCGGTGAAGGCCGCGGTCTTCAGCACGCGCGCCATGGGGCCGTCGAAGGTGTCTACCGGCGGGCGTGTCCACGGCCCGAGCGGGCGTCTCGACATGCGGTACCGCGCCACGCCATCATTGCTGAAGACGAGGTAGTACCACCCGTGCCACTCGAAGTAGTCCGGGCACTCGGGATCGCCGAGGTAGCCGGGGAGGATGAAGGGCTCGGTCGGCCGCCAGGACTCCAGGTCCTCTGAGACGAGATGCGCGAGGCAGCCCCCGCGGCCGTGGAGGACGTACTCGCTCAAGGAGGTGGTGACGAGCAGGTGGAAGAGGCGGGTGTCCGGGTCTCGGAAGACGTGAGGGTCGCGGTATGAGCGTGTGTACTCCGGTCCCGGCGAAGCGAACGGGTTGGGTTCGGTCTTGCGAAAGCGGACGCCGTCGGTGCTGACGGCGAGGCTGAGGTGCTCCGACCAGTCCGAGAGCCGCGTGGCGTAGTAGGCGCGGTAGACCCCGTCGTGGAAGAACACCGATCCCGTGCAGATGGAGCACTCGCGATCGTCCGTGATGGGGATGGCCAGGGGGTGGTGCTCCCAGTGGGTAAGGTCCGTCGTGCTGGCATGTGCCCACTGGTGCGCTCCCAAGCCGCCCTTGCTGTGGTGGTGGTTCTCGTCGAGGAGGTAGAACAGGTGGAAGACACCATCGTGGAAGAACGGCATGCAGTCACCGACGTGGAGGTGCCCTTCGCTCGGCTTGAAGTACTGCACGGGTGTGGGCTCCTTGCATCAGGGGCGGGCAGCGACGGCTGCCCTGTTCACTGCGGCGGGGGCATCATCCTGCCCTCCAGGCCTCGCACGTGGTCGTGCCGAGAGGCAACCAGGAGCCTGCAACGGGCTCGGCGAACCGAGGCATGGGGACACGATACCGGGAGGATCGGGGAAGGGGACGATACCTCCTGCCGCCGGAACCGCTGTGCCTCCCACGTGTTTCTCTTGCTGAAGCGCGATCTCCCGCGTCGAGGTGATCGGTTGATCAGGCGCGTTGCCCTTGCCGTGCTGGCAGTGCTTGCCGCCGTTCCCGGCCCAGGGGGCGCCGCCGTTCTCCGTTGGGACTTCGAGGAGAGGAGCACGGACTGGATGGCATCGCCGGTGGACCCGAACACGACCTCGGTGGCCGTGACCGAGGCGCGGGCCGCCCGCGGTCGGCAAGCGCTCGAGGTGGCGGGCAAGTTCCCCGGGTCCATCGGTGCGACGTACTACCCCTGGCAGGACTGGCGGCCGTATGGACTCCTGCGCTTTCAGGTGTTCGTGCCCCAGGGCGCGCCGGACGATCTGGACGTCTACGTCTACCTCAAGGACAAGCAGTACCTCTGGTTCCAGACAGCGCCCTTCCGCGCGGCAGACACCGGCGACCGGGTCATCCCACTTAAGCAGGAGGCCTGGAACGAGGCGACGGTGGACCTCTCTCCCGGCTCGCAGGTGTGGCAACCAGGGGGGCACCTGAAGTCCTGGAACCGCAGCCTCTACTACCCCCGGGAGTTCGGCATCCGGTTCTTCTCCAGCAAGCCGTGGGAAGGCTCACTTGGCATCGACGACGTCCGGCTCATCGAGAGCGGCGGGGCGGTGGCTTCGGCGAGGGTCCAAGAGGACGAGCCCTCCCTGAAGCTTCGCCGGAACGCCGACCAGGTGCCCTGCCACGGGAAGCTCGAGCTGACCTTCTACCTCGACCGCGAATACCCCAACCCGTTCGACCCGGCGGTGGTTGACGTACAGGCGCACTTCCGCGGCCCCTCCGGGCAGACGGCGGATGTGCCTGGGTTCTTCTACCAGGATTATGCGCGGATGCGCGACGGGAACGGGAACGAGAAGCTGTCGCCCGTGGGCGAGCCCTGCTGGAAGATCCGCTACTCGCCGACGGAGGTGGGTACCTGCGAGTACTTCGTCAGCGTCAAGGACGATGCGGGCGAGCTGCGCTCCGCAACCGAGAAGATCGCGGCGACGAAGGCGCTCGACGCACGGGGGCGGGTGCGAGTCAGCCAGGCCGACCCGAGGTACTTCGAGTTTGAGAACGGGGAGTTCTACTACCCAGCCGGCATCAACATGCGCGACGGGGGGAATCAGGCGGCGGCCCAGCAGGGCACGTACGCCTTCGACGAGTACTTCCCGCTCTTCCACCAGGCCGGCCTGAGCTTCGTGCGGACGTGGATGTGCGCGTGGTGGGCGGGGATCGAGTGGAGTGACAAGTACGACTCGCGGTTCGACGGCGTGGGGCGGTACTCGATGTACAACGCCTGGCGGCTCGACCATGCGCTGGACGTCGCGGAGCAGAACGACCTGTTCATCGAGCTGACGCTCGGCTCGCACGGACAGCTTCGCCGCGACAAGTTCGACGCCGAGTGGCAGTACAACCCTTACGCCGCGCCCAACGGCGGCCCGGTCGCCGAGCCGGCGCTGTTCTTCCTCAGCCCCATCGCCAAGGACCTCTACCGGCAGCGGTACCGCTACATCGCGGCCCGTTGGGGCTACAGCCAGCACATCATGTCGTGGGACCTCTGGAACGAGATCGACCTGATCGATGCGTATGCGCAGGAGATGGCCGACGTAGCGGCCTGGCACCGGGAGATGGGCGCCTATCTGCGGGCTGTCGACCCCGGCAAGCACCTCATCACCACTCACTTCTGCCTGCATGGAGCCTGGGGCGGCGGCCGGTCGCTCTGGAGCCTGCCGGACATCGACTACATCCAGGCCGACGCCTACTGGCCGAAGAAGCACATCGCCGACGACCTGAGCCGCGGGTACGGCTCGCGGGCGGATATCCGGAAGCCCTACGTCTGCATCGAGTACGGGCCCCAGACCGTGCAGATTCCCAACTTCACCGCCGAGCAGATCGAAGCCTACTACCGGATCGGCCTGTGGGCCAGCATCGTGATGCCGATGGCGGCGCCGGCCAAGTTCTGGTACAACGACCTCTGGCGGCAAGGCGGCTACGCGAAGTACGACGAGGCGGCGGCGAGGTTCGTGGCGGGTGAGGATCGGCGCGGTCAGAAGTGGCAGTGGATCAACTCCGACCTCGAAACGAACCCGCGTGCCCCCCGTATGTCGCCCGCCACGTTGGACGTGCAGGTGATGACTTCTCCCCAGGCCACCTACTTCTACGCCTTCGACCTGGCGCGGATGATGGCCGGGGAGGCCGGCCGGAAGCTGCCGCCACACCAGAACACCGTCCTGTCTCTCCTGCAGGGGGTTCCCGACGGAACATACGACGCGGAGTTCTGGGATCCGTACACGGGGAGTGTGACCGGCAGATCCGAGGTCACGGTCACCAAGGGCGCCGCGCAGGTAGCGCTGCCGGCGTTCCTGCAGGACATCGCGGGCAAGATGAGGCTGAGGGCGTAGAAGCGGTTTCGTAACCCCTTCTGGCATGAGCGTCCCGCTCATGAACGCTCGTTTCACCGGCGAGGGGAGCTGCATCCATCCTCGCAGAGGCCCAGGTGGCGAGCCCGGGCGGTCGTACTGCGAAGGGAGGGAGTGCCTGTGTATCTTCGGCACGTCGTGGGACCCATGGCTCTCATCGTGGTCGCCTCTGCGTGCCTTGAGGCGGCTACGGCGAACTCCCACGTCATCCTGACCGATCTGACCGCGGCAGATCCTTACTACCGTGCCGTCGACGAACTCACGCGCTTCCGACCCGCAACCCACGTTCTGCAGTTCCACGAGCAGGACGTGGACTCGCTGATCGAGGCACTGCGTCGGGAGCAGCCGCGGTACGTCACCGTGGTGGCGGCGCCAACGAGCATTGATGCGAACCTGGCCTCGCGGATGTTCCGGCTGAGCACGCTGATGAACGACGACGCGCTGATGGACTTCGGCTACGGCTTCATCACCGGCGCTACTGCGGAGGAGGCCGTCGGTTTCGTGCGCAACATCGCGCGTGCGGAGTCGGAGTGGGCGAGCCTTCCGCGCAGGTTCGTGGGCGTCGCCCAGCGGGGGAGTGCCATCGGTCTGCGCGGCAGCATGAGTGGGTCGTTGGTGAAGGCGATGCAGGCCTACGGAGAGTGCTTCCGTGTCGACGGATGGGAGACCAAGGTGTTGGAATGGGAGCCTGGCCCGAGCGGAGTACCAATGCCGGCGGATGCCATCAGCCCGGCGGTGCTTGGGGGAAGCCGATTGGTCTTCATCGCAGGACACGGCGGGCCAACGTGGGCGGCCGGCATCCGCGCTGCCGATCTGGCCAACGTCGACTGCTACCCGGCCGTTGTGCTTTGCGGAGGGTGCGAAACGGGCGTCGTGAACCGGTGGCTGTCCATGCAGCGGGACAAGACGATTGGCGAGAGGTTCGTCCAGCCATCCGATACTCTCTCCCTTCGTCTCATCCGGCAGGGGGCCGTCGCCGTGATGGTGGGGGTGCGATCTCACAATTGGGCCGATTGCGCTCCCGTCGTCTATCCCTTCTATGCTGCGGGTCGTTCGCTCGGAGACGCCATGGTTCCGGCCACCAACCAGTACCTCCGATCGGTGACCTCCGTGTGGGCGCCAGTGCTGACCCCGGGCAAGCCCGACGAGACGTACGAGACGTGGAACACCACCTACCTGCGGCGCTCCACCTTCGTCCTGTACGGTGACCCAGCCTATGTTCCCTTCCCGCAGGCTTCGGAACAGCATCACGGCCTTCCCGAGGACTTCGACCCCTTCCGGTAACGGCCCCGGCTGCGACACCGACCGGGGCGAGTTCCCCAGCGCTCAGCGCATCCCGTCCCTCCGCCCACCCGGTGGCGAACGTTTCCCCGTGCCACGGCCAAGAGGGGACACAACGGCCAATGGAGGGGCCAAGGTCACACCTGACGGATCGCCAGACGGTGAAGGGGGGTAGGTCCACGGGGAAGCCCGTGAAGCACTGACTGTCGGGCTGTGGCTGCTTCCCTTTGGCCTTGCCCTTGCGGGGCTGGCCCTCCTGACGGGGAGCCAGGGCCGGGCGTGGCGGATAGTGCTTGGGGTCGCGCTCCTTGGGGCGGCGGCTGCTGTCGGAGCACTGGCGCACCTGCAGGGCCCGCGACCAACCTCCTGCCTCCGGGACCCTCGTAACGAGGGCGGTTGGCCCCTTCAGTCATACGGACGCGCTGTGGTGGCAGGCACGCGTCGCCGTGCATGTCTGGAGGAACCGGTGCCACAGGCTATGAGACCGCTTCTAGTGCCAGGCGTAGAGCCCTCCCGGCAGACCCTCCCCTTTCCTCTCCCGACTGCGAGGGCAGGTTCCTCCGCCCTCCTGCGCGGAGAGCCGTCACACCGGACGGACGAGGAGCGAAGAGTGCTCCTGCTCTGTCACACGACCTGGACTCGCCTCCAGAAACGCCTCACCCCCGTCCTCCGGAGGCCTGGCCGGTGCGCTTGCTACTGACCTTCCAGGCAAGACCCTCGCGCAACAGCACCACTTTCCCGTCCAGCAACTGACTGGCCGGCCCCGACCCCACCTTGACCGCGACCTCCACAGTCGCCTCCCTGAGACCCGCCGACACCTTCCTCACTCTGTACTCGAGCTTCGCCGAGCCCAGGCCGGGAGCTGAGCTCGGAGGGGACCCCGACCCCACCGCACCTACCACCTTCTCAAGCTCCCTGGCTTCCTCTCGTACGACCAGCGCCTTGAGGCGGGCGAAGTCGGGTTGGCCGGTCACAGATGCGTCCGCGAGTACCGCCATGAACCGCCGAGCCGCGCTCACGGCAGCGGCGCGGTTCCACCAGTGCCCTCCGGTGCCAAGCCCAGCCAGCGCCAGGAGCACGGTGATGATGACCAACCGTCCGCTGCCGCGGGCACGCTTGGCCGACCTAGCCAGCTTGGCCATTGCGCACTGCCTCCTGTCGCCGGTTCTGCCCGAGCACCCAACGCAGGCCGGGTGCGACGGTCACTCTGTGCCCGGGCTGGCGTCCGGGTCCCGGGTGCCGGTCCCCATCAGCCCCAGAGGCCACAGCATCACCCCTCGGACCTCACCCTCTGCCTGTTCGCATGTCTCTGACCGTCACCCCCGGTGGCGGCTTGAATTCGAACACGCCCTCCGGGAGCTTCTCGGGGTATCCGAGCCTTGTGTGCTCGCCGAGGCGCCACTCGCCCGCGACATCGTAGTAGCACGAGCTCTCGATGAGCCTGCCCGGATGTAGTCCGAAGACGAGCACCAGCTTGGTCTTGTGCGTCACCTCGGCCGTAAGCCGATTGGTGAAGTACGACGTCACCTGCACGATCGGTGCCCCGTCGCGCTCTCCGGGAGTCACCTCTGTGGGCCGGTCGGTAGGGAACACCTGCATCTTGAGGCTGAAGAGCCAATCGAAGGCCAATGCTTGGTCGGGTCCATTGTCAGTCTCGGTCACCGATGCGCCCCGTGGCCCCAGGTCCCATACCGTTCTCCCTTGTCTGACCTGGACCCCTCCGTCGGCCCATTCCCTGCGCGATCCTACCCCGCGCAGATACCAAGCCTCACGTCGCCGCGGATGGTCGAAGTCCAGCCAGTTGGCCTGGCGTCGCGACAGCCGGACCTTCTCCTCCGTGACCTCGTGGATCGGCGTACCCTCCGCCGCCTTGAGCGCCTCATCCAGTATCCCTCGTACCGACCCGATGCGGGCGTCCACCACAGTCGCTTCCGCCGGCGGCTCGAACTCGAACAGCGCAGGATCCACCGTGACACCATACTCGAAGTCGGTCCGGTCTTCGGGGACAGGGCTGCCGTCCCCGGCGGTCCGTGACCTCTCCATCCTCGCAACGCGCTCTGTGTCCGCGTCTATCCAGAGTGTCGCCGACCACCCTTCATGGCTCCTTATGTCGATGCGTTTGGCTGCCTTGCCCTCCAGCGACGCGTCCGAAGTCTGGTACTCATCCCCGGGCCGCACTTCGGCCAGCCAGTGGGTTCCGGACAACTCCGCCAAAGCCCGCCTCATCACGTCGGGCTCCGGGTCGTAGATCATAACCTTGTTGCTGTGGCGGTCCCAATCCCAGGTCGCCTCCAATGTGCCGATACGGAGCCGATCCGGCAACTCGATCCGGTAGCCATGGTCCACGGAAAGCCAGGCTTCCGTCTTCTCGCCGTGCGAGGTGCCTACTGCATGCGCTGTCCTGACCTCCGCCATCGCCTTCAGGGTGTCGGCGAAAGCGCTGGTGTTGCCCACGGGACCTCGCAGGACGGCGACACAGACGATACCCACGAGAAGGACCGCGCCAGCTACCAGGAGCCTGAGGCGCGTCGCTCTGGCCATCCCTGAGCCGAGGGCCCAGGCTCGACTCCTCCTCTGCGCCGCTTGGATCCGCTCCTGCACCGCAGTTGACAGGATGTGCCCATAGCTTTCGCCCGGGTCAGGCACATCCAGACCTCGCAGCACCGCCGAAACCCGCGCCAGCTGTGCATACTGCGACCGACAGGCTGCACAGGGCTGGAGGTGAGCGACCAATCCGTCCCGCCCCTCACCGGGCAGCTGTCTGTCCGACCATAGGTTCATCATCCGCCGAGCGGCTCTGCAGTCCAACCTCAACACCTCCCGAAGCATCTGCGGTACCCGCAAGGAGGTCGAGAAGGCGGCGGCGGAGGGTCTCTCGAGCCCGATGCAGGTGGCGCTTGACCGAGCCGGTCGAGCATCCCATCGCGCGTGCCGTCTCGTCCACACTCAGCCCTTCCAGCTCAAACAGCACGACGGCGGCTTGCTGGCGTCTGGGGAGGCGCCGGATCTCCTCCTGAACGCGCGAGGAGACCGCGATCCTCTCGGCCAGCTCCTCCTCACCTGCGCCGCCTGTCTCTACCGGTACGAGCAACGCCGCCCGCCGCGCGCGCTGCTCTCGCTGGCGGTGAGCAAGGCAGACGTTCACGGCTATCCGGTACAACCATGGGCCAAAGTCCGAGCCCTGTCGGAAACCCCGCAGGTACTCGAAGGCCCGGATGAAGGTCTCCTGAGCAATGTCATGGGCGTCATCCCCATTCCAGCAGAAGCGATACGCGAGGCGGTAGACTCGCTTCCCGTGCATCTCAGCAAGGCTGCCGAAGGCCTGGATATCACCGGCCCCCGCGCGTGCGACCAGTGCGGTCTCGTCTCCTTGCACCGTCCGCTCGCCTCCTCCGGTTCGTCCTGCGCGTCTACACTGTACTATCTACTCGCGCCCCGGTTCGGTTGACCTGTCCGGCACAATAGAAGGCGTTGCCGCCCGCCACGTCAAGGCGACAGACAGCCCTCTGCCGCTAGCGTCTTGTCAAACCCTCCCCTCTCGCGTATCATAGCGCCCACCTGCCGGCCTGGCCTGGCCGGCAAGTGCTGTCTCACGGGGGGAGGCGGCGTCGACCGTGCCCCAAGTGTACCTCGTTGATGTGACAAACCGCGACGGGGACCAGACCGCCCGCATCGGCCTGGCCAAGCTGCAGAAGACGGTCATCAACCTGCTGCTGGCCGAGATGGGGGTGTACCAGTCTGAGTTCGGCTTCCCCTTCAGCTTCCACGAGGTGCCGTACCTCAACGCGAACCTGGCGCTGCAGGAGCGCGGCGTCATGCGGGGCATCATCCTGGAGGGATGGTGCCGCGCCATCATCGCCGATGTGGCGACTGCGCTGGAGCACACCAAGGTCCGTCACTTCAACCTCAGCATCTCGACCTCTGACCAGATGCTCCAGCGGAAGTTCCAGGGCCGCTTCAGCCGCGATCAGCTTCTGCGCACGATGGCCGACGCGGTGGACGCCGCCAGGCAGGGCGGCGCGCTCACCGTGGCGGTGAACGCAGAGGACGCCTCGCGGACGTCCGTCGAGTTCCTGATCGAGTTCGCGGGGAGGGCCAAGGAGCACGGGGCCGATCGGGTCCGGTACTGCGACACGCTCGGCGCCGATGATCCCTTTAGCATCTACGACCGCATCAACCGCCTCGCCAAGGGGGGCGGGCTTCCGGTGGAGGCGCACTGCCACAACGACCTGGGAATGGCGGTGGCGACCTCGCTGGCCGGGGCGCTCGGAAGCCTCGACGCGGGTTACGACGCGTACATCAACACCACCGTGAACGGGATCGGCGAGCGAGCGGGCAACGCCGACCTGGTCGCGTGCATCCTGGCCCTGCGCCACGCGCCGGCGGCGAGGGGACGCGAGGTGCTCAGCTCGCGGATGGACCTGACGAAGGCGTGGCGGCTGGCGAACTACGTGGCCGACTCCTTCGGCATTCCGATCCCACTGAACCAGGTCGGCGTGGGCGCGAACGCGTTCGCGCACGAATCGGGCATCCACGCCGACGGAGCCCTCAAGGACCGACGCAACTACGAGCTGTACGACCTGGAGGAGCTGGGCCGGGGGAAGCCCGAGACCGTGGAGACCGGCCGCGTGATCCTGACCGGCACGCACAGCGGCGTGGCAGGCCTGGCGCACGTACTGAAGACGCGCCTTGGCATTGAGGACCCGCCGACGGAGCGGGTGCGCGAGACGCTGCACCTCGTCCAGCTCGCCAGCCTCTCGACCCAGAAGCCTCTCACCGATGAGGAGCTCCGTCTGGTCTGGGAGCACCCTGACATCGCATACCAGCTGGTGACGGTGCCCACCCCGCCTCAGAAGCCCCGTTCCCGGGCGTAGAAGGCGATCGTGGCCTCCCGAACCTCCTCGAAGTGTCGCGCCCGCCCCTCGGCGAGCTGCGTCATGAACGTGATGCACGCCTCGAGTGAAGGCCCGCGGTCGCCGCTCGCCGACTGAGCAGCCCGGACCTCTCGCAGCACGCCGGTCCGCGCGTCCTGCTCGAAGACGAGCTCATGCCCGCCACGGCCGTCGGCGGCCCAGATGCTGCTCACGCGCCTCACCGTGCGGCCATATCCTCCCCCGATGGCCATGAACAGAAGAAGGCCGACCCGGCCGAACGCTTCCTCGGTCACGCCCAAGGTGGGTGAGAGAAGAATGTTGCGCACTTGCACCGGGTCGTCGGCGTGCAGACACGCGGCAAGGCGTCCGCCGTTCTCGGTCAGCTCGAAGAAGCGGGCGACCGTCTGCCCCCACAGGTAGCCGTACCACATGCCGGAGCCGATCTCGTGGCAGAGGGAACAACGCGCGCGTCGGTCCGAGTCAGACAGCGCCTCGCGGACCGCGCCCGCGTCCGGGGTGGTGACGATCCGCTCGCCGGGCGGCAACATGCCCAGGAGATCAGCCAGCAACGTCGTCTTCCCGGCCCCGCCGGGCACCGCGCCGGTCACGAACGAGGCCCCGTGCGCGATGTGCCAGAGGACGTAGCCGGCGGCCTCAGGCCTGATCGTGTCCGCGGCCATCAGGTCAACGATGCTGAGCGTGCGGCCGCCCCGCTGGTTGAGCATCTCGATCTGCTCGACGTTGTGCCGCTCGAGGGCGGCGTCGCCTGGGGTCATGCTGTCTGCTCGCGCTGCCCGGTAGGGGTACTCGGGCGGGCGTATTCGCTGCAGGTCTCGGCGCGCCCTTGGCGCCCCACGTGAAGAGGCGGCGCAGGGCGAGAGGGGGAACAGGCAGGGGAGCAGTCGAACTCCACGGCCGGCGGGAGCAGCATGCAGTGATCATCGACTTCCACGCCCATCTCTGGGCGCGTGACGACGCCGAAGAGGCCATGGCGGACATCGCCGCGCGGTACGGCGTGGACCGCATCTGCGTGAGTGCGATCAACAGCTACGTGCCGGACGAGGAGGAGGTCAGGGCGCTGAATGAGCGCACGCTGCGGGCGATGCGGAAGTGGCCGGGCCTCTACGTCGGCTTCGTGTACGTCAACCCGAAGCACGGCAAGGCGGCGCTTCGGACGATCGATGAGGCCGTGGCTGTGGGCATGGCGGGAGTCAAGCTCTGGACCTCCTGCTACGCGGACGATCCGTCCGTCTTCCCGATCGCCGAGAAGGCCATCGAGCTTGGCCTCCCGGTCCTGCAGCACGCCTGGCGCAAGTGGACGGGGAACCTGCCGACGGAATCCGACCCGCGGCACGTGGCGCGGCTCGCCGAGTGCTGCCCCGACCTGAAGGTCTGCATGGCGCACATCGGGGGCGATTGGGAGTACGGCATCAAGGCCATACGGCACTGCCCGAACGTGTGTGTCGACACGAGCGGGTCCCTCGCACACACGGGGATGCTCGAGATGGCGATCAACGAACTCGGCTCCGAGCGGGTCGTCTGGGGCACGGACATGCCCGGGGCGGACTTCCTCTACACCTACGCGAAGGTCGCCAACGCGCCGCTTCCCCCTCGCACCAAGGAGAGGATCCTCTCAGCTAACGCCCAGCGGCTGTTGGGGTGGGCGAGGTGGCCGGCTACCTCAGCGGGCTCCAGCGAGGTTGCTCCGCGTCGGGGAAGCCCAGGTGCACGAGCGCCCGCCCAACCAGCGCATCCACCAGCGACTCGATGTCGGCCGGCCGGTGGTAGAACGGCGGGCAAGCGGGCAGGATAACCGCCCCGGCCTCGGCGAGGGTCGTCAGGTTGCGAAGGTGGATGAGGTTGAGCGGCGTCTCGCGAGGGACGAGAACGAGCGGGCGGCGCTCCTTCAAGCTGACGGCGGCGGCGCGGGTGATGAGCGTATCCGCCGTGCCGGCGGCCATGCGCCCCAGGGCACCCATGCTGCAGGGGATGACCAGCATCGCGGCGGCGCAGGATGACCCGCTGGCCGGCGGCGCAGTGAGGTCGTCGAAGGCGTACCAGGTGACGTGCGCCTCCGGGCCCGCGAGCTCGAGATGTGTGACCCCTAGCTCGTGGCGAACGATCTCCGCCCCCGTCGGTGACACGGTCGCCCAGACCTCCGCTCCGTGCCGGGCGAGCGCGCGTAGCGCGCGCTGGGCGTAGATGGCCCCCGATGCTCCGGTGATCGCGACGAACACCCTCATGGTCGTGTCGCCCCCAGAACCCACGCGAAGCCGAGCGGCTGACGACGCGCGGTGATGCCCACAAAGCCAACCTCGCGTAGGAGCGCGGCCATCTCATCGACGCTCAGGTACTCTACGATGGAGTTGGCGAGGTACCGGTACGCCTCGACCCGGTGCGGGGCGACGAACCGTGTCGCCAACGGCACCAGGTGCCGCAGCGCGAAGCGCTTCAGAGGGGCGAGGAGGCCCTGGGGCCGCATGAACTCGAGGATAGCGAGTCGCCCGCCGCTCCTCAACACGCGGCGCGCTTCCAGCAGCCCCGCGCGGGTGTCCTCCAGGTTGCGGATGCCGAAGCCGATGGTCACCCCGGCACAGGATTGGTCAGGGAGCGGCAGGGCGAGGGCGTCAGCGCAGGCCGAAAGCGGAACTGCACCATTCCCCGGTGTCTGGACATGGGACTGTACCACTTTGCGCCTCACGAGCCGCAGCATCTCCTCCGCGAGGTCGACCAGCAGCACCCGACAGCCCGGGTGCCGGACGGCCAGTTCCAGCGCGAGATCTCCGGTGCCGCCGCAGAGGTCGAGGAGGAGATCGCCGGGCTTCGAGCTGATCTCGCGAGCGGCGGCCTCGCGCCAACGTTGATCGCAGCCGATGCTCAGGACGCGGTTGAGGAGGTCGTAGGTCGGCGAGACCTCGTTGAAGAGCCCCTTGATCTCCGCTGCGCTCTTTCCCGTCATCCCAGACCCAGCTCGCCCCACACTCGGTCGATACGCTGCTTCACGTCCTCACTCATCGTGATCTCATCGGGCCACGGCCGGCGGAAGCCCTCCTCGGGCCACTTCCGGGTGGCATCGATCCCCATCTTGGTGCCGACGTTGGGTTGCGGCGAGGCGTGGTTCAGCACGTCGACCGGGCCCTCGACGAAGGTGACGTCACGCTGAGGGTCGATGTGGTTCAGCGCCTTCCACACAACCTCCTGGGTGTCCTGGACGTTCACCTCGGCATCGCAGACCACGATGACCTTGGTGAACATCATCTGGCCCATCCCCCAGAGACCGTGCATGACCTTCTGCGCGTGGCCGGGGAACCGCTTGCGGATGGAGACGAGGGCGAGGTTGTGGAAGACCCCCTCGATGGGCAGGTTGATATCGACGATCTCCGGGAACGTGAGCTTGAGCAGCGGCAGGAAGAGCCGCTCAGTCGCCTTGGCCAGGTAGCAGTCTTCCATCGGCGGCCGGCCGACGATCGTCGCCGGGTAGATCGGGTCGCGGCGGCGGGTGAGGCAGGTCAGGCGGAAGACGGGGTAATCGTCGGGGAGCGAGTAGTAGCCGGTGTGATCGCCAAAAGGCCCCTCCCTCCGCAGCTCGTTGGGATCGACATATCCCTCCAGCGCAATCTCGGCCTCCGCCGGCACCTCCAGGGGCACAGTCCTGCACGGCACCAGCTCCACCGCGCGCTTCCGCAGGAAGCCGGCGAAGAGCATCTCGTCGAAGTCCTCCGGCAGCGGCGCGGTCGCGGCATAGGTGAGGGCCGGATCGCCGCCGAGCGCGACCGCAACGGGCATGCGCGTGCCGAGCTCCCGGTGGCGGCGGAAGTGCCGCGCGCCGACCTTGTGGATGTGCCAGTGCATGCCGGTCGTAGTGGCGTCGTAGACCTGCATGCGGTACATGCCGACGTTGCGGATGCCGGTGTCGGGGCATCTGGTGAAGACCATGGGGAGCGTGATGAACCGCCCGCCGTCACCCGGCCAACACTTCAGGATGGGGAGCTCCTCCAGGCCGAAGCCCTCGGTCTGCACGACCTCCTGGCACGGACCCGAGGGCACCATCTTCGGCAGGTACGCGGACATCCCGAGCAGCTTGACCCCCGTACGGACCTTCTCGCCGAGGCTCGTCGGCGGCTGCTGGGTGACGAGCGCCGTGATCTCCGCCGCGATCTCCTCGATGTCCTCCACACCGAGCGCCATCGCCATCCGCCGGGGGGTGCCGAAGGCATTGGTCAGAACGGGGAGGTTGAAACCGACGACATTCCCGAAGAGAAGCGCGGGCCCGAGGCGTTTGCAGACGCGGTCGGTGACCTCCGTGATCTCGAGGTCACGGCTTACCGGAGCCGCGATGCGGCGAAGCTCGCCGGCTTGCTCGAGGGCCTGGATGAACGCCCGGAGGTCGCGGTAGGCCATGCTGGACTGCTCCCCGGAGAGACGAGTCGCCGCATCTACAGGCAGACGGCGACGGCCCGAATCCAGGACGAATCCATGTGCGCTACGCGGAGGGGCAGCCCCATGAAGAAGACCCGCTGCTGCTGGAGGGTCTCGAGGTTCACCAGCCCCTCGATGATCGGGATATCCCTCCGCAGCAGCTCCTCATGGGTGTCGGCCCGCACGGTCGCCCCCGCCTCGTAGGCCCGCGGGTCGTCGGGGCTCACATTCTGGACCCCCAGCATCTTGATCGGCTTCTCCGCCAGGCACCAGGCGCCCTGGAGGGAGATCGAAGGCGGCGGGCCACCCGCGGGGCTCCACAGGAGGGCAATGTCGCCCGCCCTCACCTCGTCGAGGTCGGACGGCCCGATCGTGTACCCGTGGTCAAAGCGCAGCACCACGGCCTCTCCCAGGAACGTCTCGAGGGGCATCTCGGCGCACGACTTCCCCTCGTCGAAGAGGTGCGCGGGCACCTCGATGTGAGTCCCGATATGGGTCTCGGTGTCGAGCCAGTGCATGAGGGTGTGATCGGTGCCTGTCCTGAACTGGCGCAGCTCGCATCGCCGGACCTCGCTGCCCCAGAGGTACTCCCCGTCCACCTTCAGGACACCCGGGCACACTTCGGCTGACAGATCGACGATTCGGCCTCTCGCGGGGAACTCCATTGTCTGGCTCCTCTCCTCACTTCCCGGACTTGGCCCCGGTGGTCGCGCCGGCGAAGGAGTAGGTGAACGTCCTGGGGTTCTGCGTCTCCTGGAGCTCCGCGCCGGCGGCTCTGGTGAGCACCTCCGCCGAGACCAGCGGGATGCCGTGGTAGAGCACGGGCGGCACGTTGAGCTGCAGCTCCCGGTTGCCCCACAGGACGCGCGTGCTGTCGAGCCGCAGCCGAAGCTGGGTCCCCGGGGAGATGACGTCGATGGCCTGCGCCTCGCGGTCCCAGGTCCACTTCACGCCCAGCGCCTCGAGCACCTTGCCCACCGGCAGAAGCGCCTTCCCCTTCAGGACCAGGATGGGCGAGAGCCCCGTGAGCTCCTGTCCGGCCACGATGACGTGGATCGGTTCCCGCGGCAGGTGGGCGCGCCACTCCTCCCGTCCGCTGAGGAGGATGACGCCTCCGTCGTCGCTGGGGATCGCCTCGATCAGCTCGGAGAGGGTCACCAGCTCATACCCTTGCGCGATCAGGTCGGGCACGGCACGGGAGATGGCGGCCAGCGTCTGGCTGCGGTCGCCGCCGCCGTCATGGCAGAGCACGATCGCGCCCGGCTCCGCGCCGCTCATGATCCGCTGGTAGATCGTCTCGGCCCCCGGCTTTCGCCAGTCCTCCGTATCGACGGACCAAAGGGCGATGTGGTAGCCGGCGTCGAGGATGGCCTTGCGCTGGGCCGAGGTCGTCGCGCCGTAGGGCGGACGGAACCACCGGCAGCGCTTCCCCGCCGTCGCGCTGATGATGGCCTCGGCACGGTCGATGTTGGCTAGGACCTCGGCCACGCTCCTCCGGGTGAGCAGTGGGTGCCCCCAGGAGTGATTGCCGATCTCGTTCCCGCCGGCGACCTCCTGCCGCACGATGTCCTCCTCATGGCCGATGCAATCGCCGAGGAGGAAGAAGGTCGCGTGTGCGCCGTTCTGGGCGAGAACCGAGAGATAGCGCATCGTCGTCTCGCCATTGGGGCCGTCATCGAAGGTGAGGGCCATGCGCTTCGGAAGGGATGCCCGGGCTTCGCGCGACCCGCCAAGGGGCGTGGCCTGCACTCGGTCGGTCACCACCCGCAGGCCGCTCAGCTTGCCGATGTCCCAGCGGGTGAGGCCGGCAATTCCGGCGGCGGAGGCGACGTAGACGGGCCGCCAGTCGTGCGCCCACTCGGCCCCCCGCGGCGGGTCGGTGAGCACCGCCTCCTCACGCACAGGTTCGCGCTTGTCCGCGCCCCGCTGGAGAGTCAGGTGGCGGTAGCCGTAGGCTCCGGCGCCGCCGGCCACAGGCTGGCCCGCGCACAGGGGCGTGGGCGGCTCGCCGCCGCCGGGCTGGATCACGCCGCCGCGCACGTCGAGCAGATCGCCGCGGGGGAGCCGGACCCCCGACCGCGCGATCGCCCGCTCGACGCTCGTCCACCGCCCGACCCACACTCCGCGCCCTTCCACCTCGACACGCGCGGGCCAGATGTACCAGGCGAGCGCGAGGACCAACGGCGCCGCCGCAACGACGATCCGTCGCGTGCGTAGCCGGCCCTGGCGGCGCTCCTGCCGCTCTCGGGCCGCCTGCTCGCGGCTCTCGCGCCTCCCGGCCAGCTCATCGACCACCGACGCGGGAAGCTCCAGAACGGCCTCGCCTTGCGTAACGTCCGTAGATGTGGTCGTATCGCCGTTCGCCATGGGTTCAGCGGGGCTGCCCGCGAAAGAGACGCCGACCGGCCCGGAGGTATCAACGTCGTAACGTGCCGAAGTGGTTTCAGACGCAACAGCCGTGGTCTGCGGTTGAAACCGCTCCTACGAAATGCTATAGTAGCTGCGTGGCAGTGCGGAGGTTGGGTTCCGCTCGCCGGGGGGGCGTACCTCTCCCGCGCAGCGGCTTCCGCTGTCCCCTCTGGGAGGCTCACCCTCATGCAGAACCGCCTCAGACGCGCGCTGCCGGTTGCCCTGGCCGCGGTCCTGGCAGCCGGAACGGGCGCCGCGCGCGCCGCGGACCAGGACATGCTCAAGCTCATCGTCGGCGAGTTGCCTCTGCCCCCCATCACGTTCCAGCTGGGCATCTCGATGGCGGTAGGCCAGACGGCTCTGGTCGGGCTCGGCGACCCGATCGCTGCGCTGAAGGCGGCCGATGGGCGGATCGCCCAGAACCCCAACGACGCCGACCCTCACCTCCGCCGGGGCATGGCGCTGGAGGTCCTGGACCGGCCGGGACGCGAGGAGGAGTACGCCCGGGCGGCCTACCTGTACCAGCAAGCGATGGATGCGCGGGCGGATGACGTGGACGCGCGGATCGGGTGGGCGCGGGCCAAGGCGCAGCTCAACGCCTGGGACGAGGTCCGGCCCGCGATCAGGGCTCTGGCGACGGAGCACCCGGAGCTCTGGTGGCCGCACATGGCGCTGGCGATCGACACGATGGCCAGTTGGGATGCGAAGTCGGCGCCCGCCGAACCCGAGGCCCTCAGCAACGCGCTGGCCCAGGTCATGGACAACGCCCTCGCGGAGGTCGGCGAGGCCCTGCGGGCCTCACCGGACGAACCAGCACCGCGCTGGCTGGCGGCGATGCTCCACTGGCTGCGGGAGGTGCCGAGGTCAAGCGGCCCGGGCGGCGCGGCGAGCCCGGGAGTGCTGGCCCGGGTCGACCCGGAACTGAGGGAGGCGGCCAAGGCTTGCCCCGGGGAGCCGATGCTGCAGGTGTTCGCCCGGTGGGCCACGGCCACGCGGGCCATGATGGAAGCCGGAGGCGAGGGCGACATGCCGGGGATGTGGCAGCGGATGCGCGCGCAGGATCAGCGGATGCTGACGGAGGACGAGCTCGCCACGGCGGCGATGGTGCGAACCGAGGCAGGACGAATCCCGCCGGCCTACGAGCTGCTGGCGGTGTACGCGGTACTGCACGGCGACGACGGGGGCGCCAAGGCGTGGCTGAAGCAGAGCGTGGACTATGACCCGGCCTCCGCCGAGCGCTGGCTGGCCTACGTGGCCAACCTGGCCAGGCTGGGCGAGGTCGGCGAGATGGGCAGCGCCGTCCAGGAGGCCCTGGCGAAGGTGAACAACGGGAAGCTCCGGTGCACCGCCGCCAAGCTGTGCGCGCTGCGGGCCGACTGGGCCGAGGCCGAGAAGGCCGCCCAGGCGGCGGTTGCCGTGGGCGATGAGTCGCTGCCGTTGGCTCAGCTCCTGCTCGGGGTCGTGCGGCTGAAGGCCGGGAACGCCGCGGGCGCGGTCGAGCCGCTCTCGGCGGCCGCCCCTCGCTGGAGCGAGAACGGCCTCGCCGAGGCCTCCCTGGCGCTGGCGTTGGCCCTGACCGGGAAGCAAGCCGAAGCGGCGGAACACATCGCCCAGGCGCGTAGGCTCACCCCGGACGAGCGCCTCTACGAGCGCGCCGCGCAGGCGATCGGGGGATGAGGACGGACTTCGGACCTCGGACCTCGGACCTGACGGCGAACGGCCGTTGCGACGACTCCACAAACCAGAGACCTCAGACTCCCGGCCGTTGCCGTCGGTCTGAGGTCTGAGGTCCGAAGTCCGCCGTCGCCGTTACATCTGGTACGTCACATACGCGCGGTCGGTGTAGAGGTCCCAGTCGACCCGGATGCCGAAGAACTGGCAGACCGAGCGGATGGGCACGTAGGTGCGGTTGCGGACGGTGAAGGCCGGCTGCTGCATCTGCCGGGGCTGACCGTTCACGTAGACCGTCGTGCTGCCGGGGATGATCTGGACAGTGATCTTGTTCCGCTCGAGCAGGATGAGATCACCCGGCGGGCCCCACTCGATCGTGCCGCCGATGTGCCGCAGGAGGTCGTTGGCGGTGATCAGGACGTGGTTGCCTCGCAGTGTGCCGTGCCTCTCAAGGTCGCCCTCCCGCCCATTGAACCACACGATCTCCCGCAGGATCTTCTTGTGGTAGAGCTTCACGAAGTTGGGCTGAGCGGCCTTGGCCTGGCCTGTCTGCGACACGACGGCCTGGTTGGCGATCTCGAGGGCGATGTCGCCTGTGCTCGCCACCCGCCGCGTGCCGTCGAGGCACTCGACCCGAACCGTGTGCTTGCCCTCGGGGAGGGTGGTCGTGTCCAAGTCGAGTCGCGGCATGGGGTCGTTCGTGGAGTACGCGCTCTCCCCGTCCACGACGAACGTCACGTAGTTCCCCGGAAGGGTGTCGGCGCGCAGGGCGAGGGTGATCTTCCCGCGGACCACGAGCGGGCCCTCGGCCACCCGGATGCGCTCGCCACCGCTCACCGCGAGCCGCAGGTCGCCGCTTCCGCGGAGGATCGTCTCGCTGGCCCCAGCGATGGCCGCGAGGATCAGTGCGCACGACAGGCCGGTCACAAGCACGGTCAGAACGCGTCGTACGTGCATCAATCATCGCCCCTTGCCGGCCCCCCGAGGGCCGGATCGGATTTCACGCACGATAGCACACAGCCGGAAAGGCTGTCAACGGCATTGTACCACAGACACACGAACGGCATAGGTAACGCGTGTGCGCTAGCTATGGGTGGTTGGTATTCGGCGGCCGCCTGCGCGGCACCTTCTCGCCCGGCCTCGCTGTTGTCCGGGCCGCACCGACGGGGGTCTGCCGTCAACTCTCCGGCCCCTCAAGAGGCCGGGGGTATCGTCGCGACCAGCAGGCAGTCCACCATCGCCTCGGGGCTACAGCCGTTGAGCCCCGCGCCCCACACCGGGTTGGCCTCGATCACCGCCCACCCGCGACCCCTGATCAAGCCGACATCCAGCGCACAGGTGATGGGAAGCGCGTTCGCGGAGACGAAGGCTTGCGCGAAATCCCGGGCCACGTCGGGGCTCGCCGAGCCTTCATAGACCGCGACTGAGACTACACCCCTGCGCAAGACGAGGCAGCGGGCCTCGGCGGCAAAGGTCACTGGCTCCGCTGTGATGATCGCGGTGATCGGTTCGAGCCCGCGCGTCTCAGCCGCCAGTGCAGCGTGGTCGGGGTACACTGCGGCGCGGAAGAGCTTGGGTGTCGCGGGCTTGACGAACAGCGGGTAGGACAGGTGAGCCGCCTCGGCGAGGCGGGCTGCTCGGAGACCGCGCTTCAGCCAGCAGGCGTCGACACGGCCGAGCAGGTCGTCCGGGGGCGACACGAGCCCCAACCGGAGCTTCTGGGCCAGCGTGAGGCAGAACAGCTCGTTCCCGTACACGCGAACCTGGCGTCGATCGAGGGCGGGCGGCTGCCAGAAGCGGTCCAGCCGCTGCACCGGCCAGCCCCGCCCAACCCACGCCGCGGCAACAGCGTCGCGCTCTGAGTCCTCGCGGGCAGGGATGAGCAGGATCGGTTGCTCAGAAGGCATTGTCGCACCTACCGGCCCGGTCCTTTCACCACGACCCCCCCTCGGCGGCCTGTCGTCTCGCCGCGCCGCACGACCACCTGGCCGTTGACCAGTACGCAGTCGAGGCCCACGGGGTAGACGTGCGGCCGACCGTAGTCGCCGCGCTCGGCGATTGCCGCCGGGTCGAACACGACGATGTCGGCCCGGAAGCCCTCCCGCAGCAGGCCGCGATCGGGCAGGCGCAGGCGCGAGGCAGGGAGGCTGGTGCACTTGCGGATGGCCTCGGGCAGCGGGAGGAGCCCCTCGTCCCGAACGTAGTGCCCGAGGAACCGCGGGTAGGTCCCGTAACAGCGAGGGTGTGGGGCGCCGGAGGAGAGAGGGCCATAGGGGGCATAGGCGAGCCCGTCGGTGCCGAGGCAGCCCAACGGGTGCCGGAGGAACTCGCGCACATCCTCCTCGCTCATCGCCCATAGGACGCAGCTCACGTCGCCCTCCTCCTCGATGAGCAGGTCGAGTGTTGCGTCGAGAGGGTCCTGGTCGCGCTCGCGGGCGATCTCATCGAGGCGCTTGCCCACGCACCACCAGTTGGCCTCGGTCCGGGCCGAGGTGACCATCGTGTTGGGGAAGCCCAGCGAGAACCCGCCTGCGGCGCTCTCGCCTCGAGCCCACTGGTCGAGCGAGGCTCGGAGCCGGGCCCGCGTCTCGGCCTGCTTCAGCCGCTCGACCATGGCGCCCACTCCACCGTCGAGCACCCAATCGGGGAGCGATCCATACAGGTGGCGGCTGCCGGCGGTGTAGGGGTAGACATCATAGGCGACATCCGCCCCGCCCTCCGCCGCGCGCTCGAGTCTCGCCAGCACCTCGCCTGCGCGCCCCCAATGCTCGCGGCCAACGCACTTGAGGTGGGCGATCTGGAGACGGCACCCCGTGCATGAGGCGATGCCGAGCACTTCGTCGAGCGCGGCCATCAGCCCCGGGCCCTCGCTGCGCATATGGACCGTCACCAGGGCCTCGTGCTCGGCGCAGACGGCTGCCAGAGCAGCGGGCTCCTCCGGGCCGGAGAAGGAACCAAGGGGGTAGGCCAGGCCCAGGGAAACACCCACGGCGCCTCGCGCCAGGGAATCGGCGAGGAGAGTGCACATCCCGCCGATCTCCCCCGCCGTCGCCGGCCGGTTCTCGAACCCCATGACCCACGCGCGGAGCGAGCTCTGGCCAACGAGGGTCGCGACGTTGTACGCGGGGCGCGCCCTCGCCAGGAGGTCGAGGTACTCGTCGATCTGCTCCCACTGCCACTTGACCGGGGCGTCGATGAAGGTGCAGACGCTTCGCATCGCCTCCCGGTCGCGCGCGCGGACGGGGAAAGGCGCCAGGCCGCACTGCCCGTTCAGCTCGGTGGTGACGCCCTGGTGCAGCTTGCTCTCACCGAGGGGGTTGACGAGGAGGGTGAGCTCAGAGTGCGCGTGGGGATCGACGAAGCCCGGCGCGACCACCCGGCCGGAGCACTCGACTCGCTCGCGCGTCTTGACCTGCCCCAGGCTCCCGATCGCCGTGATGCGGCCGTCCTGCACCGCTACGTCGACGCGGCGAGCCGGTCCACCCGATCCGTCAACGACTTCGCCGCCCACCAGGAGAGCATCGATCATCTGCGTGGCCGCGCCGTTCCTCGTGTCTTTGTGTCTTCGTGGTGAGCGCCGTCTGCCCCTTCGGCCACGGTCACAAGCGCCCCTGCAGGGGCCGGGATTGCGGGCCGGAATGTCGCCCCACAACCCGTGTTGACAGGCCCCGCGAAGTTTGTATATAGTGGGCGGCACGCCGGAGGGCGGTCGGTGGCCTGGGGCCATGATCGCCGCGAGGAGGCGCCAGTGTCATGCCCGTTGGTCCGGACCGCGACATCCTGAGGCTGATTCAGGGGCGGCCTCGGCTACTCGAGGGGCCGATGGGCACGATGCTGGCCCGGCGAGGGCTCGCGGCCAAGAACAGCGGCGAGCGGAACCTGACGCATCCCGAGGCCGTGGCGGAGACGCACCGGGAGTACCTGGCCGCCGGCGCCGAGGTCTTCCAGAGCAACAGCTTCGCCGCGAACCGGCACATGCTGGAGCGCGCGGGGCTGGGCGAGCACACGAGGGACATCCAGGCCGCGGCGGTGCGCATTCTGCGCGAGGCCGTCGGGCCGGGCTACCCAATCGCGGCGAATCTCGGGCCGACAGGCGCCGTCCTCGAACCGTATGGCGACTGCCCGCGCGACGAGGCGGTCGCCGTGTTTCGCGAGCAGGTCGAGAACCAGTTGCCCGAGGGGCCGGACTTCCTTCTGTTCGAGACCTTCGAGGACCTGCGCGAGCTGGAGGCGGCGATCGAGGGCGCCCGGCAGGCCGGGGCCACCGTCCCCGTCTTCGCCTGCGTATCCTTCTCATCGCCGAACGGGCGCACGAGCTTCGGCGTGGACGGTGCCCGGGCGGTCGAAAAGCTGATTGCGCTGGGCGCCGACGTGGTCGGGGCAAACTGCGGGCATCTCGAGGGCATCCGCATCGGCATCCGCGAGATGCTGCGAGTCGCTGACCGTCCGGTGATGGTCGAGCCGAACGCAGGGCTCCCGGTCCTGGTGGCCGGCGAGACGCGGTTTGCGGGCACGCCGCAGGAGTCTGCCGACTTCGCCCGAGAGATGCTCGACCTCGGGGTGCGCCTGATCGGCGGCTGCTGCGGCAACACGCCAGAACATATGCGCGCCACGAGAGCAGTGATGAGCGCGGAGTGATGAGTGGAGGGCACGGCGCCGACGCGACGTCCACTCATCACGCATCATCCACCATTCATCACTCAGCATGTAAGGAGGCGGACGTTCATGTATCCGGAGGATCTTCGGTACCACGAAGGCCACGCCTGGGTGCGCCAGGAGGGCGACGAGGTAACCATCGGGATCACCCAGTACGCCGCCGATGAGATGGGCGAGATCATCTTCGCCGAGCTGCCCGACGAGGGCATTGAGGTCGAGCGAGATGAGGTCTTCGGCAACGTGGAATCGGCGAAGGCGGTGGAAGACCTCCTGGCGCCAGTGAGCGGAACGGTTCTGCGTCGGAATGAGGCCGTGCTCGATGCGCCCGAGACGATCAACGAGGATCCGTACGGCGAGGGCTGGCTGATCGTCGTCCGCATGGAGGACGAGAGCAGCTCGGACAACCTCCTCACGGCCGCGGAGTACCGGGCGCACATCGACGAGGCCGAGGAGGCCGAGGAGGAGGCCGAGGGGGAGGCCGAGGAGGAGGCTGAGGAGGAGGAACTCCCGGCCTTTGATGAGGAGGAGGGCGGCGACCTGGGCTAGATGTCGGACACGTCTGCCACTACGTGGCGTCTCCTGAGGAGTGAGCCGTGCCGCGGCGCGCGGAACATGGCCATCGACGAGGCCATCTTGCGCGCGCGCGCTGACGGCGCAGTACCCCCCACGCTTCGCCTCTACACCTGGCGCCCCCCTGCCGTCTCTCTGGGCCGATTCCAGGAGCTCGACGAGCGCATCGACCTCGAGGCCATTCGCGCGCGAGGTTACGACCTCGTTCGGCGGCCCACCGGTGGCCGCGCGATCCTGCACCGCGACGAGATCACCTACAGTGTGGTCGTCCGGGAGACGGACATCCGCAACGGTCACGTCTTGATGACATCCTATCAGGAGATCTCCCGCGGCATCGAGGCCGGCCTGGCCCTGTTGGGCGTGCAGGCCATCATGGGCGGCCAAGGCGGGAAGAAGGCGGACCGACGCGAGTCCTTGCCGACCATCTGCTTCGCCAAGGCCGCCCGGTGCGACCTCGTCGCAGAAGGTCGGAAGGTCGTGGGTAGCGCTCAGACGCGATCGCGGGGCACCATCCTCCAGCACGGGTCGATCCCCCTGACGATCGACCTCGATGACCTCCTCGCCGTCTTGCCCGGTGTCCGTGGTGAGGACATCAGCAGCCGCTGGGAGAAGCTCCGGCGGGCTGCGTGCGGTGTGGTGGAGGTGGTGGGGCGGCCGGTGACCCCCGACGAGGTCGCCGCGGCCATCTGCCTGGGCTTCCAGGCCACCCTCGGCGTGGAGCTTGTGGCGCGGAACCTGACACCCCAAGAGGAAGCGTGGGCCGAGGAGCTCGTGGCGGCCAAGTACGGCGCCGCCGAGTGGACCGAGAGGGCACCGCCACGTCGGGGCTGACGCGCGCGGGCCACCGGGCCGGTCCGTCGATGGGAGGGGGTGTGCGCATGAGGCGCCGCTTCTTCGGTCGTCGCGTGGAGGTCACCTGCGAGAAGGACGCAGGGGGCTTCGCTCTCCCGGCCCGCTTCGACTTCGGCGACCGCTGCATCGAGGTGGCCGAGGTCGTCGCCCAGTGGCATGACCATGGGTTCCACCCCGCTGCGCGGCGACGCTCCTGGCTTGAGCGACGCCATCGGACGTACTACCGGGTCCGCGGAGATGACGGCTGCCTCTACGATCTCTATGTCGATCGCACCGGTGGGCGACGGGACTGGTTTGTGACGGAGCGATGGGACGGGCCGATGTGACCTTCGCGCCGCGGTGGTCATGAGGCTCACTCGACCACCTCGTTGTTCTCCCTCGAAGAGCGCGTCGTTCGCAGCCTACCAGGGCGTCATCAGGCATGAGCGAAGACCAGCCCGAACCGCGACCCCTGTCTCCGGTCGAGCTCAATGGCCGTCAGCCGTACCGGGTCGATCTCACTCAGGGCAGCCTTGTTCGGGGCATCCTGCTCCTCACCTGGCCGATCATGGTCGGGGCGCTGCTGCAGACGACCGTGCAGCTAGCCGACCTGTTCATGGTGGGTCGGCTGTCGGTCGGCGCCACCACGGCGGTCGCGGCCGTGGGGATGAGCGGCACGATCATCTTCGTCGTGATGGTCGTGATGATGGCCGCCTCCACCGGCGCGCAGGTGCTGGTCAGCCGTGCGTTCGGGGCCGGCGACCTGCCCCTCGCCGAGCGCGTCAGCGGGCAGGCCTTCTGGATCATGGGGCTGACCACTTGCGCGGCGCTGTCGCCGCTGGGGTACTTCCTGGCCCGCCCGCTGCTCCACGCGACGGGCGCGGCGCCGGAGGTCGCCGCGGTCGGCGAGCCGTTCCTGAAGCTGCTCTTCGTGGCCGCGCCGGCGATGATGACGAACTTCGTCTTTGGCGCGGTCATGCAGGGGGCCGGTGACAGCCGCACCCCGCTCATCGTGAACGTGTTCATCAACCTCCTCAACGTCTTCCTGAACTGGACCTTCATCTTCGGTCACCTCGGGCTCCCCAGACTGGGCGTCACCGGCTCTGCCTTGGGCACGCTCTGCGCGCGCTCGATCGCCGCCCTCGCGGCGCTCGTCATCCTCTCGTCCGGGCGCTTTGCCCTGACCGTACACTGGCGGAACCACCTCCGACCCGACTTCGGCCTCTGGGCGCGCATCCTGCGGATCGGCGTGCCGTCTGGGCTCCAGGGCCTCGTCCGAGCCGTATCCAACTGGATTCTGCTGCGAATCCTGACCAGCCTTCCCGCAGCGACGCCGATCATCTCTGGCAGCGCTATCGCCGGGCAGATTCTGATGATCACCGGGTTCATCGGCTTCTCGGCGATCTCGGCGGGGATGACCGTCGTCGGGCAGAACATGGGCGCCGGGCGGCCTGATCGCGCCACCGCGGGAGGTTGGGCGGTCGTGCGACTCGCGGTGTGGGCCGAGGTGCTGCCAGTCTGCCTGTATGTGCTGCTCGCGCCGCACTTGGTGGGCATCGTGGGGCGGGATGTGACTGCCGAGGCGGTGGCCTACGGCACCCTCGCCCTCCGGATCCTGGCCCTCGGCGAGCCGGGCTGGGCAGTCAACATGGCGCTCTCCGGAGCGCTGCGGGCCGGCGGCGACACCATGTCGCCGCTGCGGTACACGGTGTACTACCAGCTCCTCGTGGGGATGGGCGCGGGTGCGCTCCTCGTGCTCAAGTTCGGGTACGGGCCGGTCGCCGTGTGGGGATCGGTGCTCCTGGCCCAGATGCTGCAGGCGACCGCGACGATGTGGAAGTTCCGTCGCGGCGACTGGATGTCGATGTACGTCTAGCCGGGCAGGAGGGGGGGCCCTCGGAAGGGAAATCATCCGGGGCGAGGCGGTACCTGCTCTGACCAGGCGTTGAGGCCGGAGGGTTGGGCTATGGCGAAGCCGGGCGAGCACATCCTGACGGTCGTTACCGGGGACATGGCGGGCTACACGTTCGCGCTCGATCGGGAGTCGATGGCGATCGGGCGGAACGCGGCGAACGACATCTGCCTGCCGATGGACCCGCTCATCTCACGCTGGCACGCGCAGATTCGTCTGCTGCCGGAGGGTGTCGTCCTGGAGGACCGGAACAGCGGCAACGGCACCTGGGTCGGGCAGACGCGCATCTACGCGCCCGCTGTGCTCCCCGTCAGGGCGCAGTTCCGGCTGGGGCGGACATGGCTGCAGCTCGACCGCGTGCCCGTCGAGGCGCCGTACATGCCCGACGTGAGCGACCAGGTCGTGCTGGTCGACGAGCAGAAGGCCGACGAGGAGGCCGAGGCGATTGTGTACTCCGTCGGCCCGGGCGGCCCGACCGAGGCCGAGAGCATCGACGAGCTGCGCCGTCGTCTGCGCGCCTTCGAGCAGGTTGGCCTGGCTCTGGGCGCGAGCCTGGACCTCCAGACCGTCCTCAACACGCTGGTCGACAGCGTCATGCAGGTGGTGAAGGCCGAGCGCGCGTTCCTGCTGCTCATCGACCCGGAGACGGGGCAGGCGACCCCTCGGGTTGCACGACAGCCCGAGACGGGTGACCACGCGGCCATCCAGATCAGCCGCCACATCGTTGACAAGGCCCGCTCCGAGCGGATCGCGGTCCTCACCAGTGACGCCATGCACGACCAGCGGTTCCAGGATGTGGAGAGTGTCGTGGGTCTCCAGATACGGTCGGCGATGTGCGTGCCGATCTACCGCGCCGACCGCGACCTGGGCGTCCTGTACCTGGACACGACCAGCCGCTCGACGGTGTTCTCCGAGGACGACCTCGAGATGGTGACCGGGCTGGCGAGCCAGGCGGCGGTGGCCATCGAGAGCGCCCGCCTCTACACCGACCTCCGCCAGGCGTACGACGACCTACGGGCCGCGCAGGAGCAGCTTCTCCGCACTGAGCGGCTCACGACCATCGGGGCGCTCTCCGCCAGCCTCGCCCACGACATGGGTAATGTGGTCACGCCGCTGGTGCCGCTGGTGAGGCTCCTTCTGCGGACCAGTTCCCCCGATGCGGAGTTGGCGGAGTCTACCGAGCGGCAGCTGGCGCGACTGACGGCGCTGATCCGCCGGCTGCTCTCCTTCTCCACACCAACCCGCGTGCAGCAGGAACGCGTGCAGGTGGACGAGGTCCTGGACGAGACGCTGAGATTCCTGCAGACGGAGGCCAACCACCGAGGGGTCACCATCAGCCGCGAGTTCGCGCCCGACCTGCCGGCTGTGGTAGGTGATGCCAGCGAGCTCGACCGCGTCTTCCTCAACCTCGCCCTCAACGCCATCCAGGCCGCGCCTGAGAAGCAGGGGCGGGTCACGGTGCGCACCGAGGAGGACGAGGGCGAGGTGGCCATCAGTTTCGTGGACAACGGTCCCGGCATCCCCAGCGACGTGTTGCCCCACCTGTTCGAGCCCCTGTTCACCACCAAGGAGGGCGGCACCGGGCTCGGGCTCTTCTCCTGCAAGCGTATCGTCGAGGACGAGCACGGGGGCACCATCGAGGTCGACTCGCGGCTCAACGAGGGCACCACGATCACCCTGCGACTCCCCGTGATCGCCAAGCCCAGTGCTCCAGGGACGACGCCCGATGCCGAAGCCTGAGGGCGGGGCCCAGCTATCGCGTCGCGACTGGATCCGTGCTGCCATCGGCCCGCTGGCGCTGGCGGTCGTCGGCGCTCTCCAGGGCGTCCGGGTCACCGGCCCCATCACGGTAGCATTGGCGCACCCGAAGCCCGCCGTCACGCTGGTGGTCGCGGACGTGCTCGCCGCGCTGGCGCTCGGAGCGTTCGCGCTCTTCGCAGCCAGTGCCCTGGTAGGCTCCCGCCCCCCTCTCAGCCACCTCGCCGCCCCGGTCGCCGCCAGCCAGCTTCCCATGGCCCTGGTCGCCCTCCTCGTCGGTCGGACCACCCTCGGACACACGATCACGCAGACCGTCGGCGAGCACGGCGACAAGCTGCTGAAGAAGCCCGGGATGCTTGCCCAGCCCCTGATCCTCCCCGCGATCTTCGCGCTCCTCCTGACCGCCCTGGCTGTGGCCCTCATGTTCTTCGGCTACCGTCGCGCGACACAGGCTCAGGGCTGGCGCCTGTACCTGAGCTTCGCGGGAGGGCTCATCCTGGCCGAGCTGCTGTGTCGGGTGTGGTTCCGGTTCGCGGGGGGGTAGAAGGGCAGGAGTCAGGAGCCAGGAGTCAGAATGCAGCAGAACGGCAGAGGCGGAGGGCCCTTGCCGCTCTTCGGGCTTCTGGCTCCCGACCTCTCTGGAGGGACCCCCTTGATCCAGACACGACGCCGACTCATGTTGGCGCTCGCCGTCACCAGCCTTGCCTTCGTAGGCGCCGCTGCCTGCGGTGACGAGGGCCCCAACCTCGTGCCCAACCCGGGCTTTGAGGAGGCGGTGGGCGGTTGGAAGCCCTGGGGTGCCAAGGCCGACGAGATCGCCATGGACGAGGCCGTCGCCCACTCTGGGAAGGCCGCCGCACGGCTGCCCGGCGCCGATGCCGCGCTCTACACCTACGTCGCCCTCGGCGGAGGGAGGGCGTACCGCGTGAGCGGCTTCTGTCGGTTCTCGGCCGGGTGCCAGGGCGCCATGGTAAGCCTCAGCCTCTGCGCGAAGGACAAGGGCAACGGCAGCGCGGGGACCCGACAGGTGATGGTCGAGGCCGGGCCGCCCGGCGAATGGCGGGGGTTCGGTGAGGTCATCGTCACGACGAGGGAGACCGTCCAGAGCCAGGTGGCCCTCAGCGGGCAAGGCGGCGCGGTGTGGTTCGACGACCTGTCGCTTCGCGAGACGAAGCTGCCCGAGTGGGCCGACCCGACCGCGGGCGCGTGGGATGGCATCACGAGGACGCGCACCGACAAGCCGCTCTTCAAGGAGCTCCTCGGAACGGCGCCGGGCAAGTACCAGGTGACGATGTGGGGGCACGCGCTGCTACGCTCGGCGCTGCCGGAGTCCGACCGCAAGACCATGAGCGACGCCGACTGGGAGAGGGAACTCCGCAGCACCTTCGACCAGATGGGGACGAATCACCTGAACGCCTTCCTGCTGCCGTGGGGGATCGCCGGCGGCTCCGAGCCGGAGGACTTCTGGCGAACGGACGAGTTCATCCGCGCGGTTCACACGAGGTACGGGCTGAGGTTCGATGCCGCCGCCGAGTCGAGCGGCGTGATCGCGCGGGCGGTGAAACTGGGGGCGGAGGTGCTGAACCCCAAGGCGGTCGAGGAGGGGGCCAGCCCGCGGGTCTCGCCCGTGGACCCGGCCTACGTGCAGGCCTGCCTCGACGAGATCCGGTCTCTGGGCGAACTCCTCGGTGACAAGCCCTACGTGCGGGCGATCGTGGGGCAGGATGAGCCGACCGTGCCGGTGTTCCCCGGCCTCCGCTCGACCGCCGGGCCGGTGATGCGCGGCTTCGACGCCGAGGTGAGCGCGAAGTTCGGCCTCGGCAAGTTCGGCATGCCTGCCCCAGCCGACCCCGAGTGGCGCGCGCGGGACGAGGAGCACCCCCTCTGCGGGATCGCCTTCAACCGCTGGATGGCCGGGCGCTACGCCCAGGCCGCGCAGGCGAAGTACGAGGCCGTGAAGCGCATCAACCCCGACTGGTGGTACGTGCCCTGCGACTTCTGGCTGATGGGCGGTGTGATGCCCTTCGACTACTCGCACATGGCCAAGTACGCGGACATGCTGCAGGGCGACCCGTATGCCTCGAGCGCCGAGCGCACCCGCGGGCGCGGCGTTTACAACCACGGGTTCGGCGCCAAGCTTCTCGCCGACCTCGGGCGCGGCAGCAAGCGCACCGAGCCGAAGCCGGTCGAGATCATCGTGCAGGCCTTCGACTACGCGGGCTACAAGATGACGCCCGACGACCTGCTGGAGTGGTGCAGCCAGGCGCTGCGGTGCGGCGCGACGTCGCTGAACTTCTACGCGTCCGATGCGCCGCGGTTCAGCGACCCGCCGCTCTGGGAGATGATGCTGCACATCGCGAAGACCGTCTCCGAAATGCCGGCGCTCAAGCTGCCCACCCAAACCAGAACCGCGATCCTCTACTGCAGCGCCGCGCACGCGGCCGAAGGCCCGTACGCCTCGGGGGACGAGGTCTACACCGCGTATGCCCTCCTCGGGGAGAAGCTGGGCTGCTGGTTCGACATCGTGGATGACCGGCAGCTCCACCGCGCACTGAGAAAGCTCTCCGACTACCGCATCATCTACCTGCCCCTCGCCCGGTACGCCGACCCGGAGCTCGCGGACGAGCTGGAGGAGTGGGTGAAGGCCGGTGGCGTGCTCATCTGCGGCGATCCCGATGCCTTCTCCCGGGCCCCCGACGGCGCCGACACCAGCGCCACCCGGGAGCGCATCTTCGGGGTGAGGACGACCGGCCCGAAGGACGCCTGGTTCGTGCTGATGGGTGACAAGCGCCTCCCGCTCTTCCCTCGTCGCACCGAGAACGCCACAGAGCCGACCGCGCGCGCGATCGAGGTCACAGTCGAGAGGGCGGAGGTTGTCGCCAGGTACCCCGACGGCAGTCCGGCGATCGTGCGGCGGGAGCTCGGTCAGGGCCAGACCATCTACTTCGCCGCGAATCCGTTCACCCCGGAGTCGCTCTTCCAGGACGCGCCCTGGGCCGGGTTCCTCGGCAGCCTGCAGAAGGAGGTGAGGGAGACGATGGACCTGCCCATCTGGCACCTCCGACTGCCGGAGCCGGAACGGCAGGGGTCAGGAGCCAGAATGACGGCAACGGCATCGCTGACCAGCAACACGCGCCGCTTGACGTGCCCGTCGCTCAGCGGGTAGAATGGTGTCAGCGCACGAGGGCGCTGCCAGTCCGCGGGAAGGGCCGTGCCCACCTCTACCAGCCTCCGACCACCCCAATCTTCTTTCAGCCTGAGAAGCGGACGACAGGCGGCGTTGAAAGGAGATAGCCATGCCTTCGTCGCTTCACCCCTATGCCGGCCGCCTCACGAACCTGCGCAAGCAAGCCAAGGACCTGTTGAGGTCCCTCAGGCAGGGCGACGCGGACGCAACCGCGCGCTTCGCCGCTCACCATCCGAAGGGCCCAAGCGCGGAGGCCCGACTCGCCGATGCCCAGCTGGTGGTCGCCCGGGAGCAGGGCTTCCCAAGCTGGCCGAAGCTCCGGGCGGCTCTCGACCCGAAGACCTTGGGGGACGAGCTTGAGCGTCTGCGCGCGCAGCTCGTCGCAGACGGCAAGCAGGAGTACCTCCCCCTGCTCACAGAGGGGAACGTCAAGCGCGCCATACACAAGGGCATCGTGTCCTACGAGGCCCATGTGGAACACGGGCCAGAGGCGCAAGCGTACATCGACCAGGTCATCAAGCCCTGCTTCGCCGACATCATCGCGCGGGGGACGTGGCCTCCGGACGCAGTGCTCGACGCCTACTACACCCAACGGGACGACCAGGGCGTGACGTACGAGGGCATCGGCGTGAGCCTGGAGATCCGCACGCCCGGGCAAGCCTACCCGGGGTTCTCCCACGCGATCCTCGACCTGTGGTACGGGCGGTTCTGACCGGCGACCCCTCGCCTGCAGGCCGTTGCGGGCGAGGGCGCCCGCGCTCCCGGAGGGCGTCAGCGACCGGCCGCCGCCGTCATTGCCTGTTCCTGGTTCCCTGCCGTCTCGGCGGGTCCACGACCTCTCGGATCGCCGGCCAGATCGCTCCGTGCACCTCATGGTGCTCCTGGCACTTCGAGTCGAGGAAGCGGCGGCTGCCCTGCCTTCCAGCCGGGTCTCTCTATGCGGAGCGGGGGATCGCCGACCAGGCCGTTCAGCTTCAGGATGTGGCTCTCATCGTAAGTGTGCATCACGGAGGCGGGGGCAAGCAAGGCCGAGGCCACGTGCACGGCGTCTTTCCCCTTCAGCCCGAAGCGTCGCGTGATGTCCCGGGACTTCAGAGCAACGAAGCGGTCGACTTGCACCACCACGATGTACGGATTATCGAAGAACTCCACAATCATCCGTTCCTGCTCGTCAGGTAGCGGAAGACCCTCGAGCTTCGCCACCTCGCACAGCGCGAAGGCCGACGTCGCGATCCTCAACTCCCCCTGCTCCGCGCGGTCAGTGATGTGCCTCAGGATGTCGATCTTGTCGGGCGTGCCCTCGAGCCTGTGGATGAACACGTCGCTGTCCCAGTAGACGAGTCCGTCATCCGGCATCGCGCAGCCTCCGCACGTACTCCGTCGGGTCGACGCCATCGGTTATGTTGATGCCCTCTAGATCCCCCGCCTGCGGCAGTTCGCTCTGGTCCTTGAGGGGCCGAATCTGCTGCACCTTGATGCTCACAGGCCTGTCAGCGCCGGAGTAGCGCACATTGCCAAACACGGCGACCCTGTGGTCGAAGGCGTCGTGCGCTTCCCCCAGCTTCTCGGGCGGGATCACGCACTCGATCCGTTGTCCTCTCAGGTCGTCCCAGATGGCGAAGTAGGGCCTGCCGTGCTTGGACAGCGTTTCTAGCCGCCCGGTGAAGCTGCCGAGCTCCTCGTGCGCCTTCGGCAGGAGCTGGTCCACATTGGCTGCCACATGTTGCGAAGGGGAGACCTGGTCGCCCCACGGGGCGATCAGGCTGATCCTCTCAACGTCGTTATTGAGAGTGGCGACGAGGCTCTTGGCACCCCTCAGGGATCCCTCTCGGAAGTAGCGCGGAGCCTGACCGCCACCCGCGTCCAGCGCGCGGAGCCCATCAATGCACGCGAGGATCACCTGAGGCGCAATGCTGGGCTCCGAAGCGGCCCCAGCCTCAATCGTCAGACTCAGAGGGCTGCCCATGCTGGCGTCGACGATGCGCCAGTCAAGCGTGACGCCTGCCTGACCCGAGATGCTCGCGTCAACATCCTGCAGGATGCCGAGCGCGTCACGAACCACCGACAGGAAGGACGCGACGGCTACGGGGCCGTCTCTGCCGGCCACCACGATGGTCAGGCGGTCCTCGCTCATGGCAATGGCTCCCTCCGGTACCGCCTCTCTCGGGTCGCGCGCGCGACCCGGGCGGCCCGGCTTGTCCGCGCCGTTTGGAGGCCCGACGCGTTGGGGCGGCGCCAGTCCGTCATCCTGGATTCGACTCCAGGTCGCCAACCTCCTGCCGCGTCCTCCGCATCACTTCCCTGATCGCCGGCCAGATTCCCCTATACACCTCGTAGTGCTCCTGGTACTTCGAGTGGTTCGGCTCTTGCGGGTCGAAGGAGGAGCGCTCCTGGACGAGGGCAGCGCAGGCCTCGTCGAGGGATGACTAGCGGCCTTTGGCGACCGCGCTGAGGATGGCGGCCACGAGGCAACCGGTCTCGGCGATGTCGGGCGTGGCGATCCGCCTGGAACTGCCGCCGTTGCCTCAGTCCAGCGGGATCATGCGACGCTGCTGACGAGCCTCGTTGACCACCTCGAGGGCCGGCTCGTCGGCGTCCAGCAACTGCTCATTGGCGTTGAGGAGCTCGATGCCGTAGACCGTGCCATCCGGGCCGATATCCACGTTTAGGGACTCGCTGATATGGAGGGTCTCGACGTCGGCAGCCTTCTCTCGTAGTCGCAGGTAGGCGATGTTGTAACGCGGGTCGTACGTTAGCTTCATGGGCAGCCTCCCCCTCTCAGAAGTACCGCACAATGACGGTGATCACCAACCAGCCAGCCTCTTCGACGGCGTAGGTCTCGATCTGTTTCGTACCATACTCGCGGTCGCGCCACCGACCGCCGAAGACGAAGTTGCGCCGAAAGCCCACGCGCCCGAGCTTGGCGGGGAACTGCTCACCGCCTTCGACCGTGGCGATGACTTCCTCTACCGTCGCGCCGCGTTCCTCCGCCCGCTCACGAGCGTGCGGGTGTAGGCGCACGTTCATTGCCCGCGTGCTCCCTCTCAGCTCCAGCAGCCCGGACGGCCGTCATGAGAGCCGGTGCATCACTCCGCTAATCGCCGGCCAGATCTCCCTGTAGACCTCGTAGTGCTCCTGGTACTTCGTGTGGTTCGGCTCTTGCGGGTCGAAGGAGGAGCGCTCCTGGACGAGGGCAGCGCAGGCCTCGTCGATGGAGGCGTAGTACCCCTTCGCGACCGCGCCGAGGATGGCCCCCGCGAGGCAGCCGGTCTCGGTCACATTGAGGGTCACGATGCGCTTCCCGGTCACGTCGGCCTTGACCTGTAGCCACACAGGGCTCTTCGAGCCGCCCCCGGTGGCGCGGAGGCAGTCGATGCCCACGCCGGCCCGCGCGAGCGACGTGACGTTCAGGTTCAGCTCGTAGCACATCCCCTCCAGGATCGCCTTGGTGATTGTCTTCCGGTCGCAGCTCAGGGTCAGCCCGAGGAGGGCGCCCTTGGCGAGCGGATCGAGGTAGGGCGTTCCGGTGCCGACGAAGTAGGGGATGAGGTAGGTGCCGGTCGGGCCGTCGGGCAGGCCCTCCAGGAGCACCTCGTACACATCGCGCCCCGTGCGAGCGGCCTCGGCCGCCTCGACCGCGCCGAACTGGTCGCGGAACCAGCGGAGCACGCTGCCGGCGGAGTAGGTGAAGGCGATGGCGGCGTACATGTCGCGCTTCACATGCGGATAGCAGCAGTAGTTGTACTCCAGCATCTCCGGGGTGAGCACCGGCTCGTCGAAGGCCACGCTGATGCACTCGGTCGTGCCCATGCCGTCGACCGCCAGGCCCTGGCGCACGATGCCCGCCCCAAGGGCGTTCATCTGCTGGTCATGGCCCCCGGCAAGGACGAGCACCCCGAGCGGCAGGCCGAGGTCGGTGGCCGCGGAGGCGGGGATCTCCCCCACGACCTCTCCCGACTGAATCGGCTCCGCGAACATGCCGGGCGAGATGCCGGCGTGACTCAGCATCACGTCCGACCACCGCTTGTTCACGATGTCGAAGGCCATCGTGCGCCCGGCGAGGGTGTAGTCCAGACGCGGCGCAATCCCCAGCTTCAGCATCACGATGTCCGGCCAGAGGAGGTACTTCCAGGTGCGCTCGTGGACCTCCGGGCGGTGCCGCTTGAGCCACATGATCTTGTTGAGCGTGAAGCTGGAGTGGAGCGGCATGCCGGTGATGCGGAAGACCTCCTCGGTGCCCAGGGTCTCCCGCCAGCTCTCCGCTTCGGCGACCGAGCGGTTGTCCATCGAGGTGATGGTGTTGGCGACGAAGCCGCCGTCCTTCGTGCACGCCGTAAAGGCCTCGCCGATGGCGGAGACGCAGAGGGTCTCAATCGGGTCGGCGGCCGTGGCGGCGGCGACCTCGCGGACGACCTCCTGCACCGCGTTCCATACGAGCGGCGGCTCGAGCTCGATCATGTTCGGGCCCGGGTAGATTTCCTGATACTCGCGGTAGGCGGAGGCGAGCTGTCGGCCGTCGGGGGTAAAGGCGACGGCCTTGGTGCCCGCGCTGCCGATGTCGATCCCGAGCAGGCTCATTCGGCGGGCTCCTTCCCCGCGTCGTCCTTCTTCTGGAACGCTGCGTCCCAGGCATCCAGCAGCTTGGCCGCCTCGTCGCGCTTACCCCGGATCTTGGCGACGTCGGAGAGGTTCACGTAGAGCTTCGTCACGCCGTCCAGGTCCAGTGCCCGGATGTCGATCTCGAGCCAGCCGTCATCGCTGGCCACGCCTCGGTGCGTCGGACAATAGCGGATGAAGCGCGCGGGAATCTCCATCGGTCATCACCTCACGGGCCTCAGGCCTTCGACGCCCTCACCAGCAACGTCGGCAGGGGCGAGTACCGGAGCAGCCGGTCGGCGATGCTGCCGTAGACCCATCGGCCCAGCCCCGAGCGGCCATGGGTGCACATGACAATCAGGTCGCAGGGGTCCTCGGCGGCTTGGGCGATGATCTCCTCCGCCACGTCGCCCTGGCGGACGGTCACGCTCGTCGGCACACCATCCTCGCTCAGCCGCCCGGCCAGGCCCTGGAGGTACTCCTGAGCCTCGAGCGTGCGCGGGTCGAACTGGTCGTCCGGCTCACCCTCTGACAGGTCGTCGTGCGGCGTGTGGACGACAGTCAGCAGGTGGAGCTCGGCCTGGAAGCAGCGGGCGAGGGCCTCGGCATGGGGCAGGGCCTGCTCGGCGAGTTCCGACGTGTCGAGCGGCACGAGTATGTGCGAGTACACGGTCAACACCTCCACCTTCTGCGTTCGCCGCCGAGGCCTTCGCCGGTCAGCGAGCTGCCTCCTGCCTGGCCTGAGAGGAACACCGGGGCGACAGAGAGAACCCGTGCGCATGCCAGGAGGGCGCCCCATGAACCGCGTGTCCCGCGATCACACCTTCACGGAATTCTCCCCGGACCTGGCGCCGGTGTGCGAGGTGGATGAGGGTGAGTGGGTCCTGGTCGAGACCTGGGACTGCTTCGGCGGCGAGATGGCGCCGGGGAAGCGACGCGAGGACATCACGCCAGGGCTGGCCAACCCGACGACCGGTCCCATCGCCCTCCGCAAGGCGCAACCGGGGGATGTCGTGCGTGTCACGATCGCGTCCATCGAGCCGGCCGAGCGGGGCTTCGTCAGCTCGGAGGGCCAGTACCGGTTCATCGGGCTCGCCAACGGCTTTGCCCTGTTCAGCGAGGAGGTGAGGCTCCCCATCCGGCCCATGATCGGCGTGATCGGCGTGGCGCCGGCGGAAGCACCGGTGAAGACGACCTTCCCCGGCACGCACGGCGGGAACATGGACACGGTCGACGTGAAGCCCGGGGCGCAGCTGTTCCTGCGGGCTCAGGTCGCGGGCGCGCTCGTCGGCCTGGGCGACGTGCACGCTTGCCAGGGCGATGGCGAGGTCGCCGGCCAGGGGCTTGAGATTCCGGCGGAGGTGCTGCTGCGGCTTGACATCGAGCGGCAGCCTCTCCCGACGCCGAATCCATACATCGTGGTGGATGGTCGCCTGACGCTCATCGCCTCCGCCCCGACCTTCGAAGAGTGCATCGGGGAGGCGCTCGGCGAGATGGTAGACGTGGTTGCTGACCGGATGCGGATGAGCGCGGCTGAGGCGCGGATGCTGATCAGTCTCGTCGGCGACGTGCGCATCTCGCAGATCGTGAACCCGCTGGTGACCGCGCGGGCGGTCATGCCGATCCTGTGGTAGCCGTGTTGTCCGCTGACGACAAGGGAGGACGACATGAGGCCGCACCGATACCTGACTGCCTGCTCTCTTCTCGCGGCCTTCGCCCTCCCCGGGACCTCCGCCCAGGATCAAGCCGTCTGGCGCTTCGGCTTCGAGAGCACCGAGGGCCTCACCACCGGCTGGGGCCAGAGCACTGGGAACATTGCCCTCTCGCTCAACCAGGACCCAGCCCATGTCAGCGAGGGCCAGGCGTCGGTGAGGCTGTCGGGCAGGACGGGAGATGGCCGCAACAACCGCTACCTCGCCATCGAGGTGCCCGTGCCCGAGGTCGACCTGACCGGCCGGATGCTCACCTTCAGCGCGTGGACCTCGCTCCCCGAGGCCACGAGAGCCCTGTATGTGAGGGCATACGATAAGGACGGCCAGTGCGTGGTGAGTTGGCTGAGCTGGAGCGGCATTCTCGGGACGAACCTGACGCACTCCTTTGGGCTCCAACCGGGGATCAGCATGAACGGTCTCGGGTGGGAGCCGAGCATGGTGACGGCCGAAGGGCGCCCGGTGACCAGGCTCGAGTTCATCATCGGCACCGGCCAGGACAATGCCGAGTACGACCTCTTCCTGGACGACCTCGCCATCGTCCCCGAGCGGTTCCGGAGGTTCGACGAGGTGAAGACGCCGAAGCCCCTCTACCCGCTGACGAAGCTCGCGGAAGACGGCAGACCTCTGGCGTTGGTCGTCCGTCCCGAGGACCCCGCCTACGACGCCGCGGTGCAGAAGCTCGTCGACGGTGTGCGCGCTGCCTCGGGCGCGACGCTCGAAGTGCGCACCGACGCCGCAGCGCGGCAGGACCTCCGGGCCGCCATCGCCGAGATGTCGGCGAGCAACGTGATCCTCCTCGGCAACGTCCACAACAACCGCGCAATCCTCCCGCTCTACTCGCACATGCGGTGCTTCGCCGACGGCGTCTTCCCCGGGGAGGGCGGGTACGAGCTGCGCACCGTGCACGATCCGTGGGCTACGGGGAAGAACGTGCTGGTGATCGGCGCCACGGACGCAGCGGGAGCGGCGGCGGGTGTGGAGGCGCTCATCGGCACCTTCGTCCCGCATCCCGAGCTGGTCGTGCCCCCGATGGTGAAGGTGCACCTTGGCCCCGAAGCGACGGCCCGCTGGGGCTACACCTTCCAGCAGGAGCTGGGCGAAGCCTACCTCAAGCAGATGCGCGACCGGTCCGAGGAGCTGTTGCAGTCGGGCTCCCACACGGGGCTCGGCAGCCACGCGGCAGGCATCGGCGAGCAGTATGCCCTCACCGGTCGCGACGACTACGCGAAGGCCTTCGTCGCCGTCATGCGCCGGTGGAAGGAGTTCCACGACTCAGAGCCCGACACGTTCGGCGGCCCGTGGGGCATGGACGCGGACTTCACCCTCTACCGGCTCGTGCCCGCGTGGGACGCGATCGAGGAGTCGCCCGCGGTGACAGACGATGACCGGCTCGCGGTCGCGAAGATCCTCTTCGAGTTCACCTCCGGGGAGTGCGTCAACCACGCCATCGAGGTGCTGGGGAACGACCACGTCCGCCACAACCACGCCACCCACGCGGCACTCGGTCTGCTCTTCGCGGGGGAGTACTTCTCCAGGTACTACAACTCCGCCGAGGCGCAGCAGTGGCTCGAGATCGCGGACGCGTGCTTCCAGGTACAGGCCAAGGCGTGGAAGCCCCACGAGGACTGCAACGGCTACCAATGGCTGACGCTCGACCACCTGGTCCGGTATGCGCTGGCAAGGCCCGACCTCACCTACTTCGAGAACGGAAACGCGCGAAAGGGCGCCGACTACGCGATCCTGGGCATGGACAACCTTGGCTACCAGGTGACCTACGGCGACACGGGCGCCTTCACCGGCTGGTGGTCCGAGCTTCCGGTGCTGCAGGCAGCGGCCTGGTTCTACGGCGACCCGGGCTACCAGTGGGCCATCGCCAAGAAGATCGGCGTGCCGGGGCGAGTGGCCCTGGGCGAGTACGCGAAGACCGGCGAGGGCGAGCCGCCCACGAGGTTGCTCGGCGTGCAGGCCTTCCCCGTCGATCCCGAGTACTACCGCAGCCTGGGCGGGGAGAAGGCGCCTCCACTTGAGAAGACGGTCGACAAGGTCGTCATGCGGAGCGGGTTCGACCCGGAGGACCAGTATCTGCTCTTCGATGGACTGAGCAACGGCGGTCATCGGCACTACGATGGGCAGTCGATCTCGCGCTGGACGGAGGATGGGCGCATCTGGCTCGCTGACGCCGACTACATCAAGTCCCTGCCGAAGTACCACAACGGAGTGCTGATCATCCGCGACGGCCAGTCGCAGACCATCCCCGACTGGTGTGAGCTGGAGCGGGCCGGCGAGTTGCCGCACGCGGGCTTCTCGAAGACCAAGCTGTCGGACTACGCCGGCGCCGACTGGCACCGGAGCATCATCTGGCTGAAGGGCACAGCCTTCGTGGTCGCCGACGAGATGGTGGCGCGCGAGAAGGCCTCATTCAGCTTCCGGCCCATCTGGCAGACGATCGGCACGGTGAAGCCCGCGCCCAATGGAGTGCTCGTGACGCAGGCCGGGCGGCACGCGGCCATCATCTCTCCGCCGACCGGGCGGGCGCTGCTCTCGGATGACCGCGCCCAGGGAGCGAACTGGTCCGGCTACCAGTACGCCGACGAACCGGTCGTGCGCGTCTTGCAGCAAGTTTACGACGCCGACCTGGAGGCCGGCCAGAAGCGAACGCTCTTCACCGTGCTGCGGGCCACCGGGGAGAAGGAGCCGAGCGTCGCGGCCTCCTCGCCGGGAGAGGGCTCCATCTACGCCGACCTCGATGGCATTCGGGTGCTCATCGGCGTGGGCTCGCCCGAATCCGAAGCCACGCTGTTCGGGGCGTCGATCCGCGCGGATGCGTTCATCGCCACGCCGGAGTTCCTCGCCGCCTTCGGCCTCCGTTCGCTCAGCTACGCTGGACAGACGGCCAGCGCAACCGAACCGGTGGACATCGAGATCGACCTGACCACCCACCGGGCGACCATCCGCGCCGAGCGCCCGACCCTGATGACCGTCCCCGAGCTTGGCGAGACACCCGTGCCCGCCGGCGAGACGCAGATCGACTTGCCTGCCGAGGCGAACGTGGTGCAGGACTATGTGTGGCTCATGCTGCAGCAGGCAGCTCAGGCGCCGCAGGCCGGGCAGCCGGGATCGCCGGTGCCCGAGGGCCTGCCGGCTCTGAGGAAGCTGTTCAGCTACCGGGAGAAGCTGCCGGCGTACCTGCTGACCGGAAACCGCGGCGCCTTCGAGGCGGTCGACACGAAGCTCGAGACCACCTGCGATCCGCAGCCCTTGGCCCGCAACGTGTTCAGCCCGAACGAGCAGGAGCACAACGACCTCGCGGGCCTGACGGATGGGCAGCTCCTCACTACTGACGGCGGGGTGATGTGGGACAAGGGGCAGACGGTAACGCTGCGCGTGAAGCTCGATCAGCCATACGACATCTCCGCCGTGAACGTGAAGGCATGGTACGCGACCTCGTCGAGCAAGCGCATGGTGTACCAGGTCCGCTCGGTCCGCGTCGAGGGGTCGAACGACGGGTTCGCGAACGATGTCCGGGTGCTGGGCGAGGTGACGGACACCGAGTCGCACGGGAACTGGGGTGATCCCACCTATGGGCCGCACACCTATGCTCCCAAAGGGCTGAAGGGGCAGGTCAGGGAGCTGCGGCTGACCATTGCGCCGCGCGTGGGCGATCAGGTCGAGCTGCCCCAGCCGCCCGATCACCCCGGCGCGCCCGAGCCCCCCATCGCCGCAGGCATCTACCTCGCTGAGCTCGAGGTGTGGGGCAACCGGGAGGGGTTGGAGGCCGACCCGAAGGCTGCGCTGGCGAGCGGCGTGCCCGTGCACCAGTTCCAGGCAGTGGCCGTGGCGGACGTCGATGCCGACGGCGCTGAGGAGATCATCGCCGGCAGCAGCAACGGAAGTGTCACCCTCCTCGGCCGGGACGGCACGCAGCGCTGGTCCGTCGACACCGGGGGCGCGGTCAACGCGGTGGCGGCAGCGCACATCATCGACCAGGGGCTGGCGGTGATCGCCGGCTCCATGGGTGGACGCGTGACGGCCCTCCGTCCCGACGGTACCGAGCTGTGGCACTTCGACGTGCCCTACTACAAGCGCCCGCCCCACGTGCGTGTCGTTCTCGGCGCGCACTTCGGCGACGGGAAGCCGGCGGTGGTCGTCGGCGCGGACAGCTGGCGGTACTACGCCCTTGCCGCCGACGGCCGGGAACTGTGGCACTACGAGAGCGTCCACGGGAGCACCGCAGGCGCAGCGGGCGACGTCGATGGCGACGGTGTGGATGAGGTCGCCTGTGGAACGGAGTACTACTGGTGGCACCTCGTAGGCGCCGACGGCAAGGCGCGCTGGCAGTACTCCACCCACACCGGCCCGACCGCCAATGCCGTGGCCGTCGGTGATCTCAACGGCGACGGCAAGCGCGAGGTGCTCTTCGGCGGAGCCGACGCCAACGTCCATGCCATCAGCAGCGACGGCAAGCTGCTCTGGGAGTTCAACACCGGCGACGAGGTCACCGCGGTCACCTGCGCGGATGTCGATGGCGATGGCGCCGAGGAAGCCCTCGTCGGCTCGCTGTCCTTCAACGTGTACGCGCTGAAGGGGGATGGCCGGTGCCTGTGGCGACGAGACCTGGGGACGCCGGTCGTCGACCTGTGCATGGTCGGGAAGGGCGCCGAGGGCCGCGTGTGCGCGGCGTCGCGCGAGGGCCGCGTCTGCGTGCTCAACGCTCGAACCGGTGAGTGGGCAGCGATGTACGATCTGGGCGCAGCGCCTCTCCGCGTCGCCGGGGGAGATGGCGAACCGAGGCTCGTCGCCACAGCGACCGATGGGAACCTGTACGGACTGACGTGGTAGTTCGCGTTGGTGGCCGTTGCCGTGCTCCTGGGACCGCGAGCATCCTTGCTCGCCTGTTGTTGACGTCAACGCCCTGCGAGCAAGGATCCTTGCTCGCATCCTCTCGACGTCAATGGCGTGCGAGCAAGGATGCTCGCGGTCCCAGTTGGCAGCGTCGTGCGCAACCAGCCTATGCTCTCGCGGAGGACCATCATGCTAGCCCTTCAGTTGATCCTGGCGGCGACCGTGTCGCCGGCGGCGGAGGTCGACCTCGCCGGCGCCCACATCCTGGTTGGCGAGAAGGCCACCGACACGGAGGTCTTCGCGGCGCGGGAGCTGTCGCGGTACTTCAGGCTCATCTGCGGCAGACGATCGCCCGTCTTGTCCTCGGCAGACGCCGGTCCGGCCGTCGTGGTTGGTGTTTCACGTGAAACACGATCCCCGGAGGCCGATGGCGACCAGACCTACATCCTACGCGTGGTCAGCACGGCCCCACCGCGGATGCTGGTCAGCGGGTACACTCCTATTGGAGTGCAATATGCGACGTACTCGCTCCTGGAGAAGCTCGGTGTGGGGTTCTACCTCGGTGGCGATGCTTTGCCCGAGCGGTGCGAGAAGCTCCTGATCCCCGGCGACCTCAACGAGACCCGAGCACCCGTCTTCCGGGTCCGCGGCAGTCTGCCCTGGTACAACTTCCTGAACTCGCCGACCACGTGGGACCTCGAGGATTACCAGGTTTTCTTCGACCAGATGGCGAAGATGAAGGACAACTTCGTCGGCTTCCACTCCTACGACAGTGAGCCATTCTGCGCGTACCCCTACCAGGGACAGTGGCGCATGGGCGCACCCGCGGCCACCTCGATGACGTACGGGTGGGGCCCGCTGCGGCACCTGAAGACGGACGACTTCGGCTTCGGCACGGGGCGGTACTTCCCGTACGAGGTGTTCGGGTCGCGGTCGGTCGCTCTGGCGACCGAACCGGCGCAGCCCTCTCCGGAGGGCGCCGTCTTCCCCCATCGCACCCTCCAGGACGACGCCATCATCCGAGCGCAGTGCGTGCTCGCGCAGGGGTTGCAGTACGCGAAATGGCGGGGCGTGAAGGTCTGCCTGGGGTTTGAGTTGGTCGGCGATCCGACCGACCCCGAACAGCGCCGCCAGGAGGAAGCCCGCATCCGCCACATGCTGGCGACCTACCCGATGCTCGACTACGTGTGGTTCTGGCAGTCGGAGGGCCTGGGCGGGGGCTCGAACCCGAATGCCGCCGACACGCCGCTCGACCTCATCGTGCAGCGGATGCGGCCTGTCTTCGAGTACCTCGGCAACGAGAACCGCATTCACGAAGCCGCCCGGCTGGCGGCCTGGGCCCAGTTCGCGCATGGCGTCGTGAAGCGGCTGCGGCCGGACATCAAGGTGATCGTGAGCGGCTGGGGCGGGGATGCGTGGATGCGGTTCAGCGACTTCTACGTCGGCCTCGACCAGGTGCTCCCGAAGGACATCATCTTCTCCGCCCTCGACAACATCGACCCCACCGCCCAGCCCCACGTGAGCGAGGCTTACGGAAAGCTGTCGCCCGAGCGCGAGAAGTGGCCGATCCCGTGGTTCCAGTCAGACGGTGGCGGCACCCGTCGCGACCAGTGGGGGCCCCAGTGCAATGTGAAGCCGTTCACCGCGCTCGTCCGCGATGCGCAGGCGAAGGGCTCCCAGGGGCTGCTCGGCATCCACTGGGAGACGCGCGGGGTCGAGGAGGTCGCCGCCTACTGCGCCCAATTCGCCTGGAACCCCGACCTCAGCTACGAGGACTTCTACCGGACCTTCGCGCGGAAGTGCTTCGGCGAGCAGCACGCGGAGGAGATGGCCCAGATTCTCATGCAGCTCGAAGCCCTCGGCCCGCGCTGGACCGGCGGGCCGGGGCAGGTGGAGTGCGGAGGCTTCGAGTGGTTCTCCGATGCGAGGCGGCCGAAGCCGGACAACCTGCAGGCCCTCCGCGGGATCCGGTCGACACTGCTCGGCTTCGGCTTCCCAGCGCCCATCGTCGAGGGCTACGCGGATCGCGCCCGCTACCTGGTCGGCACCCTCGACTGGGTGCTCAACTACGACGAGGCCGCTCTGGAACTCGCCCCGGACGGGCCGATCGCAAAGCTCGTGGCCGACGCGGAGGCCTCCCGGCAGCGCGGCGAGGCTGACGCAGCGCATCGCCTGGCCGAGGAGGCGGTCGCGAAGATGACGGAGAGCCCGCTCGGCCTCGCCATGCGGAACTACAAGCTGCGACTCACGAGCCAGGGCGACTTCGGCAATCTGGCGACGATCAACATCAAGGCCTATGCCGCCTTCGTCGGGCTGTGGGAGAGAGCGTGCGGGGTGTTGGACCGCAAGAGCGCTGTGCCGCCGGAGGCCACGGTCCTTCTGGAGGTTGCGGCGAGACACCACCCGTCCGCGCTGCCAGAGGGCGTGGCCTACCCGATCCGCGCGGTCGTCGTGAGTGGGCAGCCGGTGGCCCGAGTGGCGCTGTGCTACCGGAGGCCGGCCGGTCCGTGGAAGCAACGGCTGATGCAGCCACAGGGGCGGTCGCTGTTCGCGGCGGAGATCCCCCCCGAGTTCGTCGGGCCCGACGGAATCGAGTACTACGTCGAGGCCGGCGACGCGAGCAAGACTGGCGCCTGCTGGCCGGTCAACGCCGAATTCCACCCGTACACGGCCAGCGCGCTCCCCTACCACGGCCCGGCTGTGTATGGGCCATACCTCCACCGAGATGTGTCGCTCGCGCCGTGGGGCGGCGAGGGAGGCGTGCTCCGCGCGACCGTGCTCTCGGCGACGGAGTACGATGCGGTGAGGGCGGAGGTGCGGATGGGGGAGGCGGTCGTGCCCGGCGACTCCACGTACCACTTCGTCACCTTCCCGCTCGAACCGCAAGTCGCCGGTCGCCCGGAGCTGGCCGCGACCTGCCGGGCAACGGATGCCTCCGGGCACACCGGGACCGGGATGGCGGCGCGGCTCGCCCCCTCGAACGCGCCCGCGGCGCCGCGCTCGGTGGCGGCGGAGATCGCCGGCCCGTTCCACGCGAGGGTCACGTGGTCACCAGTAGACAAGGCCGCAACATACGAACTGCATCGCTCCGGTAAGCCGGCCTTCACACCCGGTAAGGACACGCTCCTCGCCGAGTGGCCGTGGAGCGTGTACGACGACATCACGATCAAGCCGAGCGCGAGCTACGAGTACGCTGTCATCGCGGTGGACGATGCCGGGCAGAGGAGCGCCGCGGCGCGCAGCGCGACGCTCACCGCCGGCGACTTCCCGCTGCCCGCGGCGCCGCCGGGCATCGCAGCGACGCCGGGCCTCGGCCGGGTTACGCTCACGTGGCAGCCGCTCGCCGAGCCGGTCGCGGGCTATGCGGTGTCCATGGCCGATGCCGCCGGCGAGAAGCGCGTCAGCGGCGAGGCGGCTGTGAAGGGGACTCAGTTCGTGGTCGGCGGGCTGGCGGACACGAACCGGCGTCGGTTCACCGTGCGCGCCGTCGACCGTGCCGGGAGGCTCGGCGCACCGTCGGCGGAGGTCGTGGCGGCGGCGCTCCCCCTGCCCCACGAGCCGGTGTTCCAGACGAGCTTCGACAGCGCCACGGCTGACACAGGCCAGGTCGGCACGCTGAACGGCAAGGCGACGATCCACGATGGCGTGCTCGATACGCGCGAGGGCGGCTGGATCGCTTACCCCAACCAGGAGCTGCTACAGGTCAGCGGGCCGCTGAGCTTCGAGCTGTGGGTGAACGTCGAGCGCATCGAGGCCATCCCGGTGGTCCTCTCCTTCGGCCACTGGGACGGGCCGGGCTACTGGCTGCAGCTCTTCGGAGGTGGTGTCCGTTTCTACCTGCCCGTCCAGAAGATCCTCGACACCAGGCCGCCGCCGCCGCTCGGAAGCTGGCACCATCTTGCTTGCACCTACGACGGCCGGGTCAGCCGGTCCTACCTGGATGGGCAGGAGACGGGGAGCCTCGAGATCGGCCCAATCGACCTCACCCTGTGGGGCGGCGAGCTGCGGATCGGGCAGTACTCCGACATCGGCCCGGAGTTCCAGACCCGGGCGCAGATCGACGAGGTGCGCATCTACCAGCGGGCGCTGAGCGCGGATGAGGTCCGCCGGGACTTCGAGACTGGCAAGCGCTGACCGTCGACCTCAGGCAACCGGTGGGGGGCCGACCCCGGCGGCTGCCGGTCGCCTGCTCTCGACACCAACGGCAGCGGCGGTGTTCACCGATGGCAGAGGGCATCGTCATCGTTCCATACGACGCGCAATGGCCGTTCCTCTTCGCCGAGGTCGGACAGGCCATCCGGAGGACACTCGGTTCGGCAGCTCTCCGCATTGACCACATCGGATCGACCTCGATCCCTGGCCTGGACGCCAAGCCGATCATCGACGTCCAGATCTCGGTTGCCGCGTTCGACCCGACCGAGGCATACCGTAGCCCGCTGATGGAACTGGGGTTCGTCCATCGGGCGGAGAACCCCGACCTGAGCAAGCGCTACTTCCGCGAGAAGCCGGGGGAACGGCGGACACACATCCACGTGTGCCGGGCGGGCAGTTGGCGGGAGCAGTTCGCGCTGCTGTTTCGGGACTATCTGCGCACGCACGACGAGGATGCCGCGCACTATGCCGCGGTCAAGCGCGGGTTGGCCGCCCATTACGGCGAGGACCGCCTAGGTTACACGAACGCGAAGGCGCCGTGCATCTGGGGGATCATGCAGAAGGCGGATCGCTGGAACCAGGAAATCGGATGGACGCCGGGACCCTCAGATGCCTAGAGCATCTGGCGGCACCCACGGCACGGGTGCTCGTGCCTGCTGCACGGCGCCACGGATAGAGGGGAGCGGCCAGGAATGGCAGGCGAGCCCAGTGGACGGCTGAACGCGGTAACCGGTGTCGCGGGCTACAGCGGCCGGCGCATGGCTGAGCGGCTGCTCAGGATGGGCGAACGCGTCCTGACGCTGACCGGTCACCCGGACCGACCGACTCCCTTTGGGGAGCTGGTGCGCGCCGCACCGTTCCACTTCGACCAGGCGGACAAGCTCACGGAGAGCCTGCGCGGCGTCGAGGTCCTCTACAACACCTACTGGATTCGCTTCCCGCGTGGCGGCATGACGTACGAGAAGGCGGTTGAGAACACGCGGACACTGATCCGGGCCGCCGTCCAGGCGGGCGTGCGCCGGATCGTCCATGTCAGCATCACCAACCCCTCCCACGACTCGCCGTTCGGCTACTTCCGGGGGAAGGGCCAGGTCGAGGACGAGATCGTCGGCTCGGGCCTCAGCTATGCCATCCTGCGTCCGGCGGTGCTCTTCGGGGGCGAGGACATCCTGATCAACAACATCGCGTGGACGCTCCGGCGCCTGCCCGTGTTCGCCATCCCGGGCTCGGGCGAGTACCGGTTGCAGCCGATCCACGTGGACGACCTCGCCGACCTCGCTGTCGAGCACAGCCACCGGCAAGCGAACGTGGTGCTCGACGCGGTCGGCCCCGAGGCCTACACGTACAGCGATCTGGTACGCCTCATCGCGGCCGCCATCGGCCGCCGCCCGCTGTTGGTGCACCTCCCGCCCAGGCTGTTCTACTGGCTGTCGCTTCCCATCAGCCAGCTGGTCCGCGACGTGCTCATCACCTGGGACGAGGTGCTCGGGCTGATGGCGGACCTGCTCGTGTCGAGCGGGCCCCCTACGGCCCCTACACGCCTGAGCGACTGGCTGACGGAGAACCGGGGAGCGGTCGGGAGGAGGTACGCGTCGGAGGTGGAACGGCACTTTCGGTAAGGTGTAGGAGAGGCGGCCCCGACGAGGGTGGTGGGTGGGCCAGCAGCCTCGCCCTTGAACCGGCGGTTGACTCCGCTACTCCTTGCCTGTAGTATCAGCAGCGCACGGCGGCTGAGGCAGGCTGTGCTTGCGCAGAGGCCGCCCGCGGGCGCCCTCGTCGTCGGCCCATCATCTGCACCTGTGCAAGGGTGAGACCCTATGCTCGACATGGAGATCCGTAGCGGCCAGTGCGGGGAGCCGTTGGCCTGGGCGTCGGATGTCGGGTTGGTGCGGGTTCCGTTGTTTGGGGCCGCGAGGCGTACACAGAACGTGCGTCGCGATTGTGCAGTCTTCCTTGACGGCCCCTCGTCCAGCTTCGCGCTGTGCTCAATGGACGACGACCATCGCCCGTATGGGGGGGACGAGCCGCGCTCATGGTCCTGGTCCGCGAACCTGCGCCATGTCCTCCTGCTCGATCGTGACGAGTTGATCCTGCGGAGGTGGGATTCGTGGAGCCGGGTTGAGCGCGTCTCGCTCCCAGGTTCCCGCAACGCTGCCGAACGGCTGCTTGCACATCTTGCGTCGGCCCCACAACCGCACGCGCCGGACGTGGTCGTCCACATGCTGAGGGCGTTCCGGCGACTGCGGGCCTCCCTTGGGTCGCATCAGGCTCTGGACGCGATCCGCATCTTCAACGCCTTCCTCGTTGGGACCGAGTTGGTGAGGTTGGGGGCCGTTGGCCAAGGGGAGTGGCTCCGTGCGCGTACGGTCCGCGACGCACTCAAGGAGATCGACTCGGGCGACCTCGAGGGGACCGAGGTCGGGGACGTCAGCCGTGACGTCCTGGGCTCCATGATAGGACCCACACTCGCGGACTTCCTGCAGCCCGACCCAGGCGGTGACCTGCACCTCGAGCCGGACCTCCTCTTGCGGCATGCGGCTGGTGAGCTGTACCAGGAGGCTCACCTCGTCATTGGCCAAGACGAGGATCGTGCCTTGCCCGGGCTGGGTGGCAGCGCGAGGCCGCGCGGCCGACCGCCTCGCGACGTGCGCTTCACACGCACAGCCCTAGCCCGCGCGTTGGTCGAGCAGGCCTTCGACTCATGTACTCCGCCCATAGCGGCCCGGACCGTGGTGGACGTTCTGGACCCGGCCTGCGGGTCCGGGGTTTTCCTGCAGGAAGCGCTGCGGGAGCTGGAGGCGAGGGCGTTTCGGGGAACAGTGACGGTTCGCGGGTTCGACACCTCGCCGCTGTCCTGCGCTATCGCTCGGTTCTGCCTTACGCGAGCGAAGCGCGACGCCGAAGACAAAGGCATGAGTGTCAGCCTTCGGATCGAGAAGTGCGATGCGCTCGGGGCCGACTGGGGCGCACCTGATGTGGTACTGATGAACCCCCCATTCGCCTCGTGGGAGGATCTGCACGGCCAGGACCGGGAGGGGGTGGTCGAGGTACTTGGCCCGCTGCGGACGGGCCGCGCTGACAAGGCGATGGCGTTCGTGTGGCGCGCAGTCCAGGCGCTCAGGCCGGGGGCCGCACTGGGGGCGGTACTCCCTGCTGCTGTGCTTGAGAGCAAGGCTGGGCGAAAGTGGCGGGAGGCTCTCCTTGACCAGGCCTCCCTGCGCCTGGTCGGGCGTTTCAGGGGGTATGGCTTCTTCCGCGGGTCCGTGGTCGAGCCCAGTTTCGTGGTCTTGCGGAGGCCCGCGGCTGGTGGCGCGGTAACTGAGCCGGTTCGTTTCCTGGTCGCCCGGGAAGGGTCAGAGGACGCTGCACTTCGTGGTCTCAGGCAGCCGCTGCCGACCGGGGATGGCGACGTGACGCCTGCTTGGGAGCTGTACGAGACCCCGGCAAGCGGCACCCGCCCGGCAAGCTGGCTGCCATGGCCGGAACGACAGCGCCGCCTGGTCGCCGAGCTTGGGGCCGCGGGCGTCACCCGCGTCCGGCACCTCTTCGGGGTCCGGCAGGGAGCCAGAACCGGGAGGAGGCGGGTGTTCCTACTCACGCAGCATGAGTACGACCGCCTTCCCGAGTCTGAACGCCATCTCTTCCGCCCGGCCGCTGGTAGCTCCACAATCATTGACGGACGCATTGAACAGACGGAGTTCGTTTTCTACCCCTACGGTGCCAGCGAGATTGCCACGGAGGATGATCTCCCGCTTCACGTCCCCACGTACTACCGTGACCGGTTGTTGCCAGCGCGGGCGTACCTAGCGGCCCGCCGCGGAGTTGACCCCCAGAAGTGGTGGCGGCTTACGCGGGAAAGGGAATGGCAACGCGTGCCATGCCCCAAGCTGGTCAGCAAGGCCTTCGGTCGGCAGGGCAGTTTCGCGTACGACTGCGAGGGCGCGTTCGCAGTTGTCCAGGGCTTCGCTTGGTTCTGGAGGGGGCGCGGGCGCCGGACTTTCCACGCGTCGAGGCTTCCGTGGGCCTACCTCGCCATCCTAAACAGCCCGGTCTTCGAGTCGATCCTATCCTGCTTCTGCCCCCGAGTACAGGGTGGGCAGTTCGAGCTCACAAAGAAGTTCGTAGACGAAGCTTTCCTGCCGGACCTTTCCGACGACCTTCGGTTCCCGAGCGATTTTGTGCAGGAGCTCGAACTGCTGGGCCGACGGATACACGCGGGCGACATGTCCGACTTCTCTGACCTGAACGGACCATCGCTGGTGGCGTACGGCCTTCCCGCGAAGGCAGTCGCGGTGTTGACCGACGTCTAACGGGGCACCCGATGGCTCTGACTGCAGAGGCGGGCGTCATCAGAGGTCTTCACCGGCGCCTCTGCAAGGCCGTCGAGGGACTACTCGGCCTTCACACAAGCGTGCACGAGGGCGCTGGCTGGCAGCACGCGGGGGAGCACCAGAGGATCACCTTCGGGCTCACCAACCCCCACATTCCGGACTTCGCTCCTCTGGTGAGGGCAGGCCGCACATGGCCAGTCATGCCGTTGTTCCCGGAACAGGCGGAAGACCTGCAGGAATGTGCCTGGGCCGGGTGGTCGGAGCTCTGGCTGGGGACTGGACGCCGGGTGTTCGCCCTTGATGGGGTCCAGTGGAGCTTCTACTGGGGCAACCCGGGGCGTCCGAAACGTCTTCTCTTCCGCGCCGGGTGGGTGGCGGCCGACTTGCGCGCCGCCAAAGCTCCGCAACCCCACTGGCACTTCGACAGTCGGACAGTGTGGGAGACCACGATCCCGGTCGACACAGAGGCTAGCCTGGAGGTCGTCGAGGTCCGCCTGGAGTGCCCGCCAGAAGGGGGCCCGTCCTACGGCGAGGCCCCGCCCTCAGGCGTGCCTGCTCTACTCGAGTACGATCTGTCCGGCCTGCACCTGGGCATGGGCGGGTGGGACCACCCAGGGGAACACCCCGCGTGCTGGCAGTGGTCACCCCACAGCGTAGATGCGCTTGTGGAATGGGCCGCCCGCACGCTCTGCCTCGCTCGGGCCGAGTTCGACCGTCTGAGGACCACCACGGTGACGTAGCCGGCACACCACTGCCGCTCCGGGGGCGGACGCAGCGCCACAAGCTCGGCCGTCTGGGCAGGGGCTTCGCCGGCGCCATGGGGCTGCACGGGTAGGAGGCACCGTCGGCCCCAGGCGGCGGGCTCCAGTGAGCCTTGACCTCGACCTCGGCCCCCACCAGGACGGCGAGCCGTCGATGTGGATGCTGCGGGTCAGGCCGCTGTCATCGGGTTCGATGAGGTAGATGTGCCACTGCTCGTCGCGCGACCGGTCGCTTCGGAAGGCGATCTTCTCGGTCGTGGGGGTCTGGCAGATCGGGACCTGGCCCGCCAGAGGGCCGACCAGAGCTCGGCGCACGTTCGTCCCGTCGTGGGTCACCGCTCCGCCCCCACCCCCACACCCCTGTACGGACACAGCGCACACGACCAACACCACCGCCCCTCCCAGGAAGGCTACTGCCCGTCGCATCGGTCTCCCCTCCCCTTGGAGGTCACGCATTGGGTCTCCGGGAGACGCGTCCGCACTGCCATGCGATTCTTCCAGGATGGGGGCTGCGAACACCTGCCGCAGCCGGAAGCTGGTCGCCCCCGTCCTCCGTCCGCTACCCATAGAACCTCGGCCGTCGGCTGAGCTGCCGCGGGATCGGCAGCGGGAGCCAGGGAGTGTCGCCGACCTTGGCGTGGATCTGGTCGATGAGCTCAGCGGCGGTCAGCTCCGCCTGGTCGCCCTCCGCGCGGCGGCGAATCTGCAGCTTGCCCTCGAGCGTCTCCCGCTGGCCGACCACGATGGTGTAAGGCACCCACTCGACCTCGGCGTCTCTCACCTTGCGCGAGACCGACTCCTGCCGGTCGTCCACGTCGGCGCGGACGTGGCCCGCAGTGAAGACATCGGCGAACTGGTTGGCGAGGTCGAGGGAGTGCTCCTTGACCGGCACCAGGCGCACCTGCGTGGGCGAGAGCCATAGCGGGAACATCGGTGGCGTGCCCCGGTCCTGATCCACGGCGATGTTCTCAAGCAGCGTACACATGGTGCGCTCGATGCTGCCGAAGCTGGAGGCGTGGAGGATGACCGGGCACGGCTTGAAGGTGCCGTCGGAATCGACGAAGCCGATGTTGAACCGCGGGCCGTCCTTCACGTCCCACTGAACCGTGGAGACCTGGATGTTCGCGAGGTCGCGGGTGATGCTCTGGAACTCGTTCTTCATCGCGTAGTAGTGGGTCATCTCGGGCATGAGCTTGAAGAACGCCGGCACCTGCATCTCGGCGCCGAGGCCGATGAGGTAGTCGCGGTGCTGGTCGAAGAACTCGGTCGTCCCCTCCCAGCCCAGGACCCATCGGCTGTGCGCGATGACATCGTTCATGAGCCGGCCGAAGCGCAGCGTGAGGACGCGGAACTCCTCCAGCGCCTGCTCCTCGTTCGCGCAGGCGGCGTGCATGTCGGTCATGAGGAAGTTGCGCACGCGGCGGAGGCCGCTCACCTCCCCCTCCTGCTCGTTGCGGAAGCAACTCGCCTCCTCGTAGAGCTTCAGCGGCGATTGGTGAAGGCTGAAGCGGACCTTCTGCATGAAGGGGAAGCCGAGCGGGTCGCTGGCGTACCGGAGGTAGCAGACGCCGCGGCCGCCGTCCACCTTGTAGTCGCGCTCGTGGAACTCGCCCATCAGCTCGCCGACGACGTTGTTGTCGCCGCGGATGACGAGCGGGTTGCGCATCTCCTGCGCGCCCCATTCGAGCGCGAGCCGGCGGGCGTACTCCAGGAGCAGCCGCAGCATCAGCACGCCCTTGGGGTACCACTTGTAGTGGCCCTTCTCGGAGACATCGCAGTAGTCGATCAGCTCATGGTGGCGCATCATCTGGATGTGCGCCGGCTCCTCGCCGCCCGACTCCCCGCGCCCGAACTCGTTGGCCACGAAGTGCCGCAGGAGCTGGTAGACCGGCTCGGGGCGCGAGAGGACCTCGCACCGGTCGAGGCTTTCGCGGGTGAGGTCGTACGTCTTCCCGGCGAGGTCGACGAGGAGGTAGCGCTCGAACTTGTCCTTCCCGACAGCGACCTCCGGCTCCGCCTTCGCCTTGCCCTCGGTGACGGCATCGGCGGAAAGCTGCGCGCTCCACTCGGAAAGCGGGTGGCCCTTGGCCTTGAGGTCGAAGCCCTTGTACCAGCCGAAGGGGGAGCGGAAGACGGTCAGGTCACCGCCCTGGAGCTTCTTCTCCGCGGCGCGGAGGATGTTGAGCGCGGTGCCCGGCGGGCCGGGCTCGGAGACCAGGTGAACATACGGGTAGAGCACCACGCGGTGGATGGCGAGCATCCTGCTGCGCTCGCGGACGTGCTCGGCGAGCGCGGTCGCCAGAGCATCCGGCGACTGGCCGGCGTCGGCCTTCTCGACCCCGACGAAGAAGACGAGGCACTCGTCCTCGATCGTGCGCGTCTCCTCGGGAGTCGCCTCCGGCTGTTCGAGCGCCTTCTCGGTGACGAACCATCGGAATGAGTCGGTGTGAATGCCAAGCACACGCATGTCGTTGACCACCAGTACACGAAGTGGCACTGGCAGCCCTGCTGCCGGTGCTCCGCCGTTCGGTGACCTTACCCATTCTCGGGGCGCGCGTCAAGAAGGCGAGGGAACGGGGATGCGATCCGGACTCGTAGGCGCTTCTGTCCGCGTAGGTCGGTCGCTCCGCGACCGACAAGGCGCCGTCGGTCGCGGAGCGACCGACCTACGCGACGGCGCGGGCAGGATTGCGGCGCCGCAGCGCGAAAGGTGGACCCAACCAGGGGGGCGCAAGATGATGACCGAAGAGGAGTACGAGGGGTTTCTCGACGATCTCCGCAAGCTGGTGGTGGGCACGGTAGTTGAGAGCGTCGAGGCTTGCCACCTCGATTCCGAGGACTGGTTCACACTGGTCGTCAAGGCGGAGAGCGGGGAGAGGCGCACCGTCCAGATAGGTGGCAACGAACTCGGTGTCTGGATCAGGGGCCAACCGGGCTACCCGCTTGACTGAGGCCTCTTGCGGCCGGGGACTGCCGCCGGTTCGTGAGTGTGACTCGTACCCGGGGGGACAGCGTAGGACGACACGGCACCTGGGCAAGGGCAAGCGCCTAGCGCCGCCGCGGCCCTACCCCTCGCCGCACGGGGCCGAGACGGGGACGGCTCTCAGCAGGCACTTGGTCGGACCGAAGGAGCCTACGCCTGAGTATCGCAGCATGTCGATTGGGTCGCAGGTCGCCTGAGACAGCCACTTGTAGTGCAGGAGGTAGAACGTCAGCAGGGCGTTCTTCTCTGCCTCAACTAGGTCGAGATCGGGGAACCGGGGGCCCCATCCGGGTTCTACCCAGGTTACGTCTTCTTCAGTGCGCCCCCAGCACATCACCCACCTGTCCAAGCAGAGCACCGAGTCGATGAGCCGCGGGGTCTCTGCCCTCCTCCAGTGCTCGGCGGCTGCCTCCGCGAGCGTAGCCGGATTGATGGCCGTATACGCGAACACGCTATAGAGGAGGGGGAAGTTCCGTAGCTCCCGCCCGGCGACGTTGAACCTGAGCTCCGCGTCAGACCGGACCTCGGTGTATGCATCCCGGGGTAAGCCCTTCACTGCGTCGCAGTCGCGCAAGCACTTCCCGAACTCGCAGCTATCGAGGTCGCTCTTGACTTCAACGACGGCGTAGGCGCCCTCGATAGGCACTAGTCTCGTGTCCCCAATGCCAAGGCGGGGCACTTTCATGCGGTCGATCACGATCAGATCGCAGTGGCAGGACTGACCATCCCTGGCGCACAGCTCCCCGCTGACCACATCGAGGTGCTGCGGCAGGTGCTGGCGGAGGAACTCGCTGACCGTCTCCTCGCGGCAGCCTCCGCGTTCGCCCTTGTGCTGGAACTGGCTCGATAGGTGCTCGAAGTCCGCACGCATCTTCGCCGCCATGGCCTGCATCATGTCTTGTAGGTTCACGGACACTCCCCTCCTTGGTTCGTCGCCAGGCGTCGGTCACTGCCAGTGGGCTTGTTTGCGATCTGGAGGCCGGCCTGCGTCTGGGCTCCTCCATGTTGCCGGGACCTCAGGACGCGGCAGCGAGGCGAGGCAGCGCTCCTGGCTCGCGCACGAGAGCCCGCCAGCGGAACGAGAGCGCCCTGCCCTTCAGTACGCCCCCCTCCCCCTCAGGACCACCCCGATTGTCTTCAGCACGATGACCAGGTCGAGGAGGAGCGACCGGTTGGTGAGGTAGTAGAAGTCGTATTCGATGTTGTCGCGGAGGGGGAGGTCTTTGCGGCCGAGGATCTGCCAGAGGCCGGTGAGGCCGGGCTTCAGCTCGAGGCGGCGGCGCTGCCAGGGCTCGTACCGCTCCACGAGGAACGGCATCTCGGGCCGGGGGCCGACGAGGCTCATGTCGCCCTTGATGACGTTCACAAGCTGGGGCAGCTCATCCAGACTGTAGCGGCGTAGCCAACGGCCGATGGGGGTGATGCGCGGGTCATCCTCGCCCTGGGGACTCTCGGCGTAGGGCTCGGCGTCGCTCCGCATCGAGCGGAACTTGTAGAGCGTGAAGAGCCGCCCGCCCAGGCCGACGCGCTTCTGGCGGAAGAGGGGTGAGTCGCCCGTCTGGCGCTTGACGAGGAGGCTCACGATCAGGGTCAGCGGCGAGGCCAGAATCAGCAGCAGAGCCGCGACCACGACATCGGCGATGCGCTTGACGGCCTGCTGCCAGAGGCCGAAGGGGGTCTGGCGGAGGGAGATCGTGGGCAGGTCGGTGAGGCCGCTGATCTGCGCCTGACCCGTGAGCACGGCGAACGGGCCCGCGATGACGTGGAACTCCACCGGCAGGCCCTCGCACTGGGAGACCACGTCGAGCAGCTGGCCGGGCTCGAGGTCGGGATGGGCGACGATGACCTCGTCGATGCCGAGGTCGCGGACGAAGGTGGGCAGGTCGGCGAGCTTGCCCACGACGGGGACATCGTCGATGGTCGGCGGGTCGGAGTTGGTGGAAACGAACCCAACGACCTGGTGGCCGAACTCCGGGTGCTCGCGGGTGCGGCGCAGGACGAGGCGGCCGAGCTCGCCACAACCCACAATCAGCGTGCGCGCCCGCGCTGGGCCGGTCGCCAGGGCCGTCGCGCGGTGGTTGCTGAGGACCGTGCGCCCGAGTGAGACGTAGGCGAGCGCGCAGAGCCAGAAGAGGATGAGCATGCCGCGCGAGTAGTCGATGTGGCTGAGGAACGAGACCGCGGCGACCATGAGGGTGGCGAGGGTGACGGCGCGGAAGCTGTCGAGAAGGTCGTGGAAGGGCGGCGCGGCACGGCTGACGCGGTAGAGACCCAGGCTCTCGAACGTGGCGAGCCAAAGCGGCAGAATCGCCGGGAGCGTCCAGAGGTACATGCCGAGCGGGTGCTTGAGGGTCGGTCGGAGGATCTCAGGGGTGTAGACGCGGACAGCATAGGCTGTCAGGATGGCGAGGGCGCAGGAACCCGCGTCCGACAACACGAGCAGAGCGAGGTGTCTGCGCTCGAAGACGCGGCGGGTGGAAGCCATGTGAACCAGTCCCAGAACCCCTGGCCCGTGGCAGCGGCGACTCGCCGATGGCCCACAGCACTCGCGCGCGACCCTTCGACGTCGCTCAGGGTGGTGAGCCTGTCGAACCAGTCGCGCGTGTCACGCACAGCGGGCGCGTGCCATCTGGTATCGGGGACAACCGGGGGAAGCGATTGTTCCCCGGTTTTGCCTTCGGCCCACCTTCTGGTATACTGACGCCGGCGCACGGACTCTCTCTGCGAGGCACCAAGGTGATTCCCAAAGGCAACGAGCCGATTCGGATGGTGATGGGAGACGACCACGCCGTTGTGCGCGAGGGTATCCGACGGATGCTGGCCGGCTCGCGGGTGGTCGTGGAGGGGGAGGCCTCGACCGGGGCCGAGGCCGTGGAGCTGACGCGACGACTGAAGCCGGACGTCGTGCTGCTCGACATACGAATGCCCGGCACGGACGGGCTGGCCGCCCTGCGGGAGATCAAGCGCGAGCTGCCGGAGACCCCGGTGGTGATGCTGACCGCCTACGACGAGCCGGCGTGGCTGGTGCAGGCCATCGCGCACGGCGCGGCCGGCTACCTGCTGAAGAGCATGTCGAAGGAGGACCTCGTCGCCGCGATCGTGGCGGTCGTGAACGGGGACAACCTCGTGAATCCTGCCCGGCTCACGGAGGTCATCCAGCGGCTGGCCTCGGAGACGACGGACGCGGGGACCTCCGTCACCGGGGAGGCAAACAAGCTCACCGCCCGCGAAACGGAAGTGCTCGCCCTGATGACCGAGGGCTTGACCAACCAGCAGATTGCCGAAGTCCTGAGTGTCGCCCCGAGCACCATCAAGAGCCACGTCCAGAATGTCATCCTCAAGCTGGGAGCCTCCGATCGCACCCAGGCCGCGGTCATCGCGGTCAAGTCGGGAGTTGTCAGGCGCCCGGACCGCTAGAGTGGATCTCCGGGCTTCGGGCTCCGGGGAGCCGCTGGTGGCGCCCAGCGCTCGCGTCAGCGGGGGAACCGAATGGCGCGCGTGTGCGTCCTACCCCTGTCGGCAGATGACTCCATTGACACGGAAGGATGGTTGCTACATGGTCGCCCCGAAGACGAGCCGCATTGTTGTCCTGTCGTTGGTCGCCCTGGTTGCGCTCTGTGCTCTACCCAACCTGACAGGCTGTGGCAGCATGGATTCCCCCACGGTGCCCATGGTGGCACCAACGGCCGAGCCCTCGGCCGGCGTCTCCGCCGCCCCAACCGACACTCTCTCGGCCGTAGCCACCCTGACGCTCTCGCTCTCGACCACCCTGGACAATGTGACGGGCACAGTCAAGGCGACGTCGATCACGAGTGCGGACCTCCTCCAGAAGGGCGCCGTAGTGAAGACCGCCACCATGGCCGGCGGCTCGGCCCAATTCGACATGACCGGGCTGGCCAACGGCGACTACTTCATCCGCGTGAACAACCTGGCCGCTGACCTGGTGCCAACGCGCATCACCAACGCGACCACCTCCTTCACTCAGTTCGTAGGCCAGAAACTGCGGCAATCAGTGATCGGCACTTTGGCCTCGCCCACCTTCCGCATCCTGACGTTCTCCAGGGGCCAGGCGCAGACAGCGATCGTCGCGTACTCCACCGGCGCGGTTCTCATACCAGCCAAGTACGCCTACGCCATCCAGTCGCTGAAGACCGGCAAGAAGCTGGACACGCTGACGCTCGGCACGGCCGCGAAGCTGGCCTCAACGCCGACCGGCGGGGAGCATCCGGCCACGTGGGAGATCGGCCCGAGCAACCACGGCAAGAGCGCGAGCCAGGCGAGCTGTGGCGACTGCCACGGCAACCTCAACTCGAAGCCCGCGACCTACCCCGGCATCTCCCCGAGCAATGGCTGGTGCTACCGCTGCCACTACGGAGCGGCCGGCGCCACAGCGGGGATGGTGAACCCCAAGAAGTAGACGGCAGAAGCCAGAAGCCAGGAGAACGGCAAAGGCCTCGCGCCAACGCCGTTCTTCTGGCTTCTGACTCCTGACCTCTGGCTCCTGCCGTTTCCCTTTCCCCCCTCCCCCGTTTGGGGGAGATGGATTTCCCCCCTTCGGGTGACGGAGACTTCCCCCTCTCGCCGTACAATCAGACTGGCGTCCCTGGCGGAATCGCAGTGCCCTCAGGAGGGATGCGCGGTGACGCTAGCCCGGGCGATGGAAGTGCTGAAGGCCGAGCTGGTTGTGCGAGCGCGCGATGAGGCGGCCGCAGTGGGCGGCTGCTTCGCCGCCGACCTCATGAGCGACGTTCTGGCCTTCGCCCGGGAAGGCTCCCTCCTCCTGACCGGTCTCGCCACCGACCAGACGATCCGTACGGCCGCCATCAAGCACCTTGCGGCCGTGGTGGTCATCGAGGGCAAGCAGGTCGGCAGCGACATGGTCGAGGCGGCCCGGGAGGAGGGCATCCCCGTTCTCCGCACGCCGCTCTCGACGTACGAGGCTTGCGGGCTGCTGATGCAAGCGGGGCTGCGGCCGTACCGAAAGGCCGCCTCCGTATAGCACCTGGGGCGCTGGCAGCGAGGCTGCCAGCGCCCCACACGAGTGGGCGATGGACGATCCGGTGCTGGCACACGAGGAGTTCCCGATTCTGGGCCGCGCCTATTTCCTGGGCGGGCGCGCGTCCACGTCGGTGAAGCGGGCGCTGTCCGACTGCGGAGTCGATGCGGAGACGATCCGACGCGTGAGCGTCGCCTGCTACGAGGCCGAGATGAACGTCGTCCTGCACGCGCGCTCGGGGTATCTCTCGCTGGACGTGCACGCGGGCCGGGTCGTGCTTGGCATCGCCGACCGGGGGCCGGGTATCGAGGACATCCAACTCGCGATGACACCGGGCTGGTCGTCGGCCACCGAGGAGGCGCGCGCCCTGGGATTCGGGGCCGGCATGGGCCTCCCCAACATCAAGGAGCAGGCCGACGAGATGAGGATCGAGAGCACGGTCGGCGAGGGCGTGCGACTGCTGCTGACCTTCTACCGCGGGGGACGGCAAGATGCCTGATGAAGCGCCGGTGACGGTCGCCCAGGCGGCCGGACAGCTTGGTCTCTCGGCGTATGCGGCGGGCGAGGCGATCGACTCCGCGATCACGGGCGCCGTCGTGAGCGACCTGCTCAGCTACGTCATGGCGAACGGGAAGCGCGGGAACGTGTGGGTGACCATCCAGACCCACTCGAACATCATCGCGGTGGCGGCCCTCGCGGGACTGTCGGCGATCGTGATCGCCGGGGGGTTCGAGCCCGCCGACGACACGGTGGCACGGGCGGAGGAGGAGGGGATCCTTGTCTTTGCCTCGGCGGAGACGGCCTACACGGTGGCGGGGAAGCTGTGGGAGATCGGGGTGCGGTAACTGGGAGAACGAGTCTGGAACGTTCCCCCGCGAGGCAGATGAATGGCGGACCGGGTTCCCGCAGACCTGCACGTGCACACCGCGCTCTCGCCCTGCGGCGGCGACGAGATGAAGCCGGCGGAGATCCTGCTGACCGCGGAGCAGCGCGGAATCCGGGTGCTGGGAGTCGTGGATCACTCGACCGCCCAGAACGGTTGGGCGGTTGCCGAGGCGGCGCAGGCGTTCGAGGTGCGCGTGTTCGTGGGGTTGGAGATCGAGAGCGCCGAGGGCGTGCACATGCTGGCGCTGTTCGATGACGCGAGGGCCGGCATGGACCTGGATGCGCTGGTCGCTGCCCATCTGCCGCCGCTCCGCAACCGCCCCGATCTGTTCGGCGAGCAGTTCCTGCTCGACGAGTGGGGGGAGGTGCTGGGCACCGACGAGAGGCTTCTCGCCGCGGCCACCGACCTCAGCCTCGAGGAGATCGCCGGGATGACGGCGGCGCACGGCGGGATGAGCATTCCTGCACATATCGATCGCACCGTGAACGGGCTTCTGCCCCTGCTCGGTTTCGTGCCCCCGGCTCTGCGAGTGGACGCGTTCGAGGTGTCGCGGCACATGACGCGGGCGGAGGCGAGGGTGCGCTGGCCCGAGCTGGCGGAGCGGCCGCTCGTGGCCGGGTCGGACGCGCACTACCTCGACGAGATCGGCGCGGCCTACACCTGGATCTCGGCAGACCTGGCGGAGGCGCCGGTTGGGGTGCGCGAGTGGGGCCAGCGCCTGGCGCGCGAGATGACGAGCTTCGGTGACTGAGACCCATGCGGGAGATCGCACTTCACCTGCTGGATGCGGCGCGGAACGCGGTCGAGGCGGGGGCGACCGCGATCGCTTTGACTGTGACGGAAGACGCCAAGGCCGACACGCTCGAGTTCCTGCTCGAGGACAACGGCAAGGGCATGGACCCGGGTACGCTGGCGAAGGCAGCGGACGCCTTCTACTCGACCCGCACTACCCGCCGGGTCGGCCTCGGGCTGCCGCTGCTCAGGGCTACCTGCGAGCGGTGCGGGGGCGACCTGCAGATCGAGTCGAGGCCGGGAGAAGGGACGGTGGTGCACGGGAAGCTCCAACTGACTCACGTTGACCGCCCACCGTTGGGCGACATGGGCGCCGTCACCCAGGCGCTGGCCTGCGAGTCGGACCATACATCGTTCAGGTACCGCCACCAGGCCAACGGGGCGACGTTCGGACTCGACACCGTGGAACTCCAGAGGGAACTGGGCGAGGTGCCGCTGACCGATCCGCGGGTGCTGTGTTGGCTGGCCCAGTTCGTCAACGACCACATTCGGGACGTTGGGAGCAAGGCATGAACGCCGGCTGCCATGGGAGGAGCGACTTCAGCCGCGGCTAGCCGACAGAGGGGATCGCGGCTGAAGCCCCCCTTACCGCGACCGTGAGACGACCAGAAGGGAGCATCGAGAGGGTGAAGACCCGAGAGGAACTGCAGGCTCTCCGTGAGCGCGCCAAGGCGGCGTTGGCTGTACGCGACAGCCAGGGCCGCGCGCGTGTTGTCGTTGCCATGGGCACCTGCGGCATCGCTGCCGGGGCCCGCGAGGTCATGTCCGCGTTGCTGGACGAGCTCGCGCTGCGTGACCTCACCGACGTGGCCGTATCGCAGACCGGCTGCAAGGGCCTCTGCGATAGGGAGCCCGTGGTCGTAGTGCAGACGGCCGGGCTGCCGGCGGTCACCTACGGTCGGGTGACCCCTCAGGCCATGCGGCGCATCGTGGCCGACCAGATCGTCAACGGCCAGGTGGTGTCCGAGTACGCCATCATGACCGGATCGGAGGCCAGTTGAACCATGGCTGAGGCATGTGTGTGTGAAGAGGTCTACTCCAAGATCGACTGGATCATCGACCAGAAGGGCGCCGAAACGGACTCCCTGATCGAGATCCTCCACGCGGTGCAGGAGGAGATCGGGTTTCTTCCACAAGGCGTGCAGGAGTACATCGCCGAGAAGCTCGACGTCCCGGCGGGGGTGATCGAGGGGGTCGTCACCTTCTACAGCTTCTTCACCACGGTTCCGCGCGGCCGGCACAAGATCAAGGTCTGCCAGGGCACCGCGTGCTATGTGCGAGGCGGCAAGCGCGTCCTCGAGCAGGTCTCCAAGCGCTGCGACTGCACTGTGGGCGGAACGAGCGACGATATGCGATTCAGCCTCGATGTGGTGCGCTGCGTCGGAGCGTGCGGCCTGTCGCCCGTGATGGTCGTGGACGACGACATCTACGAGCGCGTCAAGCCGACCAAGGTCGGCGACATCCTCGGGAGATACGAGTAGCGCCCGCGCGCGGCTGTCAGGAAAGGGAGAGAGACCTTCTCATGCCTACCTTCCGATCACATGTACTTGTCTGCGCGGGGGCGGGGTGCGTGTCCTCCGGCTGCCAGGCCGTCGCGGAAGCGATGGAACAGGCCATCGAAGACAGCGGCCTGGAAAGCGAGATCAAGATCGTGCGCACCGGCTGCATGGGGTCGTGCGACCTCGGTCCGGTGTGCGTCGTGTACCCCGAGGGCGTGTTCTACCAGAAGCTGAAGCCCGGGGACGGAGTCGAGATTGTCAAGGAGCACCTTCTGAAGGGCCGCCCGGTCGAGAAGCTGATGTACGTGCCGCCGGAGGGCGCCGAGCCGGCCCTGACCATGGAGAAGATCCCCTTCTTCGCGCTGCAGAAGAAGATCGTCCTGCGGAACTGCGGGGAGATCGATCCCGGCAACGTCGAGGAGTACATTGCCCGCGACGGCTACGAGCCGCTGGCGAGGGTGCTCACCGAGATGACGCCGGAGGAGGTCGTCGACATCGTCAAGCGCTCCGGCCTGCGCGGGCGTGGGGGAGCGGGCTTCCCGACCGGCCTGAAGTGGGAGTTCACCGCCAAGGCCAAAGGTGACCGCAAGTTCGTCGTGTGCAACGCCGACGAGGGCGACCCCGGCGCGTTCATGGACCGCAGCGTGCTCGAGGGCGACCCGCACAGCGTCATCGAGGCGATGACCATTGCCGGCTACGCGATCGGCGCCAGGAAGGGCTACATCTACGTGCGGGCCGAGTACCCGCTGGCCATCGAGCGCCTGTCGGTGGCCTTGGCCCAGGCGCGCAACTACGGGCTGCTTGGGGAGGGCATCTTCGGCTCGAACTACAGCTTCGGTATCGAGCTGCGCATGGGCGCCGGGGCGTTCGTCTGCGGCGAGGAGACCGCGCTCATGGCCTCGGTCATGGGGAAGCGCGGCGAGCCGCATCCGCGTCCGCCCTTCCCGGCCCAGAGCGGGCTGTGGGACTCGCCCACGCTGCTCAACAACGTCGAGACCTACGCCAACATCGCGCCCATCGTTCTCAACGGCCCGGAGTGGTACGCTTCCTTCGGCACCGAGAAGAGCAAGGGCACGAAGGTCTTCGCGCTTGCGGGGCACGTGAGCAATACGGGTCTGGTCGAGGTGCCGATGGGGACCCCGCTCGGCACGGTCATCTTCGACATCGGCGGCGGGATCCGCGGCGGGCGCAAGTTCAAGGCGGCCCAGAGCGGCGGCCCGTCCGGCGGCTGCCTCCCCGCCGAGACGCTCAACGTCCCCATCGACTACGAGAACCTGAAGGCCCTGGGCTCCATCATGGGCTCCGGCGGCCTGATCGTCATGGACGACACCACCTGCATGGTGGACCTGGCCCGCTTCTTCCTGGAGTTCGTCCAGGACGAATCGTGCGGGAAGTGCCCCCCCTGCCGCATCGGCACGAAGCGGATGCTCGAGATTCTCGAGCGCATCTGCCGGGGCGAGGGCCGGGAGGGCGACGTCGAGCTGCTGATCGACCTGGGCACCGAGGTCGCGAACACGGCGCTGTGCGGCCTCGGCCAGACGGCGCCCAACCCCGTGCTCAGCACAATCCGTTACTTCCGCGACGAGTATGACGAGCACATCCGCGACAAGCACTGCCGCGCGGGCACCTGCGCCGACATCATGAAGGCCCCGTGCGAGCACGCGTGCCCGGCGGGTGTGGATGTGCCGGCGTACGTCAGCGCGATCGCCGAGGGGCGCATCGACGACGCGTACGCCATCATCCGCGACACGAACCCCTTCCCCTCAGTCTGCGGGCGCGTCTGCACGGCGTACTGCGAGCTGCAGTGCCGCCGCGGCCAGCTCGACGACCCCGTGTCGATCCGGCTGCTGAAGCGCGCGGTGGCCGACCTGCGGACCACGACCTGGATGCCGTCCCTTGAGCCCCAGCGCCACCGGAAGGTCGCGGTCATCGGTGCCGGCCCGGCCGGCCTCACCTGCGCCTACGACTTGGTGCGGAGGGGCTACGATGTCACGGTCTTCGAGAAGCGGCAGATCCCTGGCGGGATGATGGCCCTTGGCATCCCGGACTACCGCCTGCCCGGCGACGTGCTGCAGCGGGAGATCCAGGACCTGCTCGACCTCGGCATCGAGCTGAGGACCGGTGTGGCCTTCGGGAGCGACGTGACGCTGACCGATCTCGAGAAGCAGGGCTACGAGGCCTTCTTCCTCGCCATCGGCTGCCACGTCGGGATGCCGCTTGACTGCCCGGGCGCCGACGCGAAGGGCGTGCTGGATGCCGTCCAGTTCCTGCGCGATGTCGCGCTGAACAAGCAGCCCGAGATCGGCCGGAAGGTGGCCGTCATCGGCGGCGGCGACACGGCTATCGACTCCGCGCGGTCGGCGCTGCGCACGGGCGCCGAGGAGGTTCACCTCGTCTACCGCCGCACCGAGGATGAGATGCCGGCGCACAAGGCGGAGATTCAGGAGGCCCGGCACGAGGGCGTGCAGTTCCACTTCCTGGCCGCGCCGAAGGAGATCGTCGTCCAGGACGGTCGCACCGCCCGGATGGTCTGTCAGCCGATTGAGCTGGGCGAGTGGGACCGCAGCGGACGCCGCCGACCGGTGCCCGTCGAGGGCGCCGACTTCACCCTGGACGTGGACACCGTGATCGCGGCCATCGGCCAGAGGATCGACACCTCCTGTGTCTCTGTCGACACGGACAATGGAAAGATCCGCGTCGACCCGATCACCCTCGCCACGGCCATGCCGAACGTGTTCGCCGGCGGCGACGCGATTCCGGGAGCGATGACCGTGGTCGACGCCATCGCCGACGGCCATCGCGCGGCGCGGGCCATCCACAGCACCCTCTCCGGCGAGCCGCTTCCGGCGCCGAAGCAGCGGAAAAGGACGCGGGTGACCGAAGCGGTCATGGCGCAGCTCGAGGAGACGGCGGACGAGGAGAAGCCCGCGGCCGAGGTGGCGACGATCTCGGATGCCTACCGGCGCAGCGGGTTCTCGGAGGTCGAGCTCGGCTTCACGCTGCCCGTCGCGTGCCGCGAGGCAACGCGCTGCCTGCACTGCGACTATGTCATGGTCGAGGAAGAGGCGTAGGACGGCTACCCGAACCTGACTGCACAGGAGGAGACGAGACGAATGTCACAGTTCACCATTTCGATCAACGGTCAGGAAGTGCAGGCGAGCCCGGGAATGACCGTCCTCGAAGCCGCGAAGAGCGCGGGCATTCGCATCCCCACGCTCTGCCACCATCCTGACCTGCCGCCCATGGGCGCGTGCCGGGTGTGTCTGGTCGAAATCCAGGGGGAGCGTGTGCTCCAGCCGGCCTGCTCCTTCCCGGTGCGCGAGGGCATGGCAGTTCAGACGCACTCGCCCCAGGTCAGGAAGGCGCGGAAGACGGTCGTCGAGCTGTTGCTCTCGGACCATCCCTCCGAGTGCACCTCCTGCGCCCGCAACCAGAACTGCGAGCTGCAATCGCTGGCGGACGAGCTGGGCATCCGCGAGGTCCGCGTGAAGGCGGAGCCGCCCGGGCACCCGATCGACGACTCCAGCCTCTCGGTCGTCCGCGATCCCGACAAGTGCATCCTCTGCCGCCGCTGCCTCCAGACCTGCGAGCTGATCCAGGGCGTGTCCGGCCTGCGGATCAAGGGGCGCGGGTACGGGAGCATCGTGGGCGCGGCCTTCGACACGCCGCTCGGCCACGCGCTCTGCGTCAACTGCGGTCAGTGCATCAACCGCTGCCCGACGGGCGCGCTCACCGAGAAGACGCACATTCCGGCCGTCTGGGCGGCGCTGGAGGACCCAGAGATCGTCACCGTGGTCCAGACGGCGCCGGCCGTGCGCATCGGCCTGGGCGAGGCGCTCGGCATGCCGCCGGGGGAGATCGTCACGGGCAAGCTCACCACCGCCCTGCGGCTCCTCGGCCTCGACTACGTGTTCGATACCGACTTCACCGCCGACCTCACCATCATGGAGGAAGGGTTCGAGCTGATCCATCGGGTGAAGACCGGCGGGGTCCTCCCGCAGCTCACCTCCTGCAGCCCCGGCTGGATCAAGTACATCGAACACTTCTACCCGCAGCTCCTGCCGAACCTCTCAAGCTGCAAGTCGCCGCAGCAGATGTTCGGGGCGGTGGCGAAGACGTACTTCGCCCAGGAGGTCGGCCTCGACCCGGCCAAGATGCGCGTCGTCTCGATCATGCCCTGCGTGGCCAAGAAGTTCGAGGCTGCGCGCCCCGAGATGAACGACTCGGGCTACCAGGACGTGGACTACGTGCTTACCACCCGCGAGCTGGCGAAGATGATCAAGGAGAAGGGCATCGACTTCGCCAACCTGCCCGAGAGCGACTACGACGACCCGCTGGGCGAGTCGACCGGCGCCGCGGTCATCTTCGGCGCTACCGGCGGCGTGATGGAGGCGGCTCTCCGCACCGCGTACGAGGTCATCACGGGCGAGAAGCTGGAGAACGTGGACATCGCGGCCGTGCGCGGGATGGAGGGCGTGCGCGAGGCGACGATTCAGGTCGGCGACCTGCCGGTGAAGGCCGCCGTGGCCCACGGGCTCGGGAACGCGGCCCAGGTGCTCGACAAGATCGCCGCCGGCGCGGGCGACTGGCACTTCGTCGAGATCATGGCCTGCCCTGGTGGGTGCCTCGGTGGTGGCGGGCAGCCGATCCCAACCTCACCGGACATCCGCAAGAAGCGCGCCTCGGCGATCTACCAGGCGGATGTCGATCTCCCGATCCGTCGGTCGCACGAGAACCCGTCGATCAAGCGGATCTACGAGAAGTTCCTGGGCGAGCCATTGGGCGAGAAGTCACACCACCTGCTGCACACCAAGTACACCGAACGAACGAGGAAGCCCGTCCAGGTCCCGGTGGAGGGAGGCTAGGCATGGGCCCGGGGCGGACGGGCGGAAGCCCGTCCGCCCCGTTCTGATCGTGGCGACTCGCCGTAGCGGTCCCAGGAACAGAATCCTCGAGGTGGAGTGGTGAAGATGGCAGCGACGAGGGTAGACTGGTCTCGTGAGGCCATGGACACGATGGCTCTGCGCATCTGCAACCCGGCCGAGATCGAGGACGCGCTGGCGGCCGGGAGGGCTGCGGATGGGTCGGCAGTGCGGGACGTGGTGCACCAGGCGCTGACGCTGGAGGGGCTCTCGCCCGCCGGGGCAGCCGTCTTGGTCCAGGTGGACGACCCGGCACTGCGCGAGGAGATCAAGGCGGCGGCGCGTCAGGTGCACCGGAAGCTCTGGGGCAAGCGAGTTCGGCTCCACGCGCCCATCTGCCCGACCAATCGCTGCGTGCAGGACTGCCTCTACTGCCCGCTTCGCCGCTCCAACGCCCGGCTGACGCGGCGGGCGGCTACGCCGCGAGACCTCCAGCGGGAGACCGCGGGCTTGCTCGACGAGGGCCACCGGCACGTGCTGCTCGTGTTCGGCGACGACCGGAGCGGGGTGCAGTACGTGCGAGACATGGTGTGGGCGGCGTACGGCGTGCGGTCGGGCATAAGGCAGATCCAGCGGGTCGACGTCAACCTCGATCCCCTGCGCGTCGTCGACATCCAGGAGCTGAGGGACGCGCCCATCGGGACGTACCACGTCTTCCAGGAGACCTACCATCCGGGCGCCTATGCGGCCCTGCACCCGGACGGGATGAAGGCCGACTACGCCTGGCGGATCACCGGCCATGACCGCGCGTTTGGGGCCGGGCTCGACAACGTCGGCCTCGGCCTGCTGCTCGGCTCGCACAGCCTCCGGTTCGACATCGTGGCGCTGCTCGGGCACGCGCGGTACCTTACGGAGACGTACGGCCGGCCCCCACACACGATCACCTACGCTCGCATGCTGTCGGCGGCAGGAGCGCCGCCCTCGCAGGGGCCCGAGCGACGGGTCAGCTCCGAGGACTTCACGTTCGTCGTCGCAGTGACCCGGCTGGCCGTCCCCTACACGGGCATTGTGATGTGCACGCCGGCTTCTTCGGAGGTGCGGCGGGAGCTCTACGGGCTCGGGGTGTCACAGGTCAGTGTGGGGTCCCTCAGCTACCCGGGCGTCTACACGGCGGACGGGCAACTGGAGGGGGGCGGACAGCTCACCATCGGGCGGCCCCGGGCGTTGGAGGAGGTCGTCCATCGCATGTGCGAGGTGGGCTTCGTGCCCAACTTCTGCACGGCGTGCTTCGCGCAGCGCCGACGGGTGGGCGGGCCCGACCGGACGGACTCCGAGACGCGCGTCCAGGACCGCTGCGCGGCGAACGTTCTCCTCGGGCTCAGGGAGTACCTGATGGACTATGCCTCGCCCGAGACGCAGACGGTCGGCGAGCGACTCATTCAGGGCGAGCTGGCCCAACTGCCGGAGAGCGTGCGGAGCGTCACCTTCGAGTACATGAAGGAAGCCGAAGCAGGTCTCCGGGGCCAGATGCTGTAACTAGGTAGGATGGCAGCGGTGGGGGCTGCCGTTCCTGGGACCGCGAGCATCCTGCCCGCAGACGTGGTCACGCCGCCGATGCGAGCAGGTCTCCGGGGCCAGATGCTGTGACTAGATAGGATGGCAGCGATGGGGGCTGCCGTTCCCGGGACCGCGAGCATCCTGCTCGCAGACGTGGTCACTCCGCCAATGCGAGCAGGATGCTCGCGGTCCCAGGAACGGCATATCGCTTGTGTACGCCTGTTGGAACCCCGGACTGACGAGGCACGGCTTTGCCGGATCGTGACGGGCAGCCCAAAGGGGTCGTCACCACCATCGCCGCGAGGTGCCGGCGATGCTACAACTGCGTGCGGAGCTGTCCCGCCAAGGCGATCCGCGTGCAGGGCGGGCAGGCCTGCGTCATTGAGGAGCGGTGTGTCGGCTGCGGGAACTGCCTCAGGGCGTGCGCCCAGAACGCCAAGCAGGTCCAGCCCGCGATCCCCCAGGTCGAGAGCCTCCTCGCCGAACCTAGCCCCACCGTCGCCCTCCTCGCGCCCAGCTACCCCGCCGCGTACGCCGAAGTCCCGGCCGGGAAGGTCGTGGCCGCCTGCCGCGCCTTGGGCTTCGCCCACGTGATGGAGGTCGGTTTCGGTGCGGAGATGGTCGCCCGCGAGTATGCGAAGCTCCTGGGGGCCGCGCCGGACCGACCGGTTATCAGCACTCCCTGCCCCGCGTTGGTGAGCTACGTTGAGAAGTACATGCCGGAGCTCGTGCCCAACCTCGCGCCCATCGTCTCCCCGATGGTCGCGCTCGGGCGGGCGGTCAAGCAGAGGTACCTCCCCGGCGCGAACGTCGTCTTCATCGGGCCGTGTGTGGCGAAGAAGATGGAGGTCCGCGACCCGGCGGTCGCCGATGCCGTCGACGCGGCGTTGACCTTCCGCGAGCTGGGCGACCTGCTCAACCAGCGCGGGATCGACCTGCGCACGCTGGAGTCCTCAACCGCCGACGCACCACTGCCCCACTTCGGCGCCGCCTTCCCCCTGGGCGGGGGCCTGCTCAAGGCCGCCGCCATCCAGGCCGACCTGTTGGACGATGCGATCACCGTGATCGAAGGCCCCAACACGTGCCTGAACGCGTTGCGGGAGCTGCAGGCAGGGGGGTTCCCCGCCCGCTTCCTCGATGCGCTTCTCTGCAAAGGCTGCATCGCCGGCCCGGCCTTCAGCGGCGTTCTCAGTCCCTTCACCCGCAAGGCGCTGGTCACCGCGCATGTCCGGTGGCTGGAATCGCATCCCGGCGCACGCGCAATGGAGGACGCGCTGGCGGAGGTCGCCGACATCGACCTCTCCCGCGAGTTCGTCGCCCATGCGCTGAAGGTCAGCCTGCCCACGGCGACCGAGCTGCGCGACATCCTGTCACTCACCAACAAGCTCGGCCCCGAAGACGAGCTGAACTGCGGCGCCTGCGGTTACCCGACGTGTCGGGAGAAGGCCATTGCGGTTCACCAGGGTCTCGCCGAGCCGGAGATGTGCCTGCCGTACCTCATCGACCAGCTCCAGATCAACGTCCAGAGACTCAGCCGGAGCAAGGACGAGATCGAACGAGCCCGCGAGCTGGCCATGCGGGCCCAGCAGCTCGCCGACATGGGCCGACTGGCGGCCGACATCGCCCACGAGATCAGCAACCCCCTGGGCAACATCGTGGTTTTCGCCCAGCTCCTGCGCGATACGATGCCTGACGATGACGCGCGGCGGGAGGATGTGGCGACGATCATCGCCGAGGCGCTTCACTGCCGCGAGGTCATGTCCAGCCTGCAGGGGTTCGCCCGGCAGCATGAGCCGCAGTGGGAACAGACAGGGGTCTCCGACGTCGTGGAGCGGGCGGTGGCGGACATCGAGCCGAAGCTGGCCTTCACCGAGGTCGAGCTGGAGAAGCGCTTGGAGGCCGACTTGCCGCCGATCGTCGCCGACCCGGCCCAGCTCGCGCAGGTCGTAGTGAACGTCCTGACCAACGCGATCGAGGCCATCGACGGACCGGGGAAGGTCGCCATTGAGACACGTCGCGCCGACGAGACCCACGCCGAGGTCATCGTGCGCGATACCGGCCGCGGAATCGAGCCGGAGCTTCTCCCGCGCGTCTTCCAGCCCTTCGTGACAACCAAGGACACCCGCCGCGGCGCCGGCCTGGGGCTGGCCGTCGCGCACGGGATCATGCACGCCCACGGCGGCGACATCCGCATCGCGAGCCGCCTCGGCGCGGGGACGACGGTCACGCTCAGTATTCCGCTCGATCTCGCGCCCTCTCGTGCGGAGAGCGCCAAGGTGCTCGTCGTGGACGACGACCCCGACTTCCTCGAGCAGCATCGCCTGATGCTGGCGGGGATGGGGTTTGATGTGATCACCGCCGAGCGAAGCGATGAAGCCCTAGAGGTGAGCGGTCGCGAGATCCCCGATGCCTTCGTGCTGGACCTGATGATGGAGCGGACGGACTCCGGGGCGCGACTTGCCCGAGCCTTGCGCCGCGATCCGCGCTTCCGTCGAGCGCCGATCGTCATGCTGACCTCGGTGGTCGATCAGACGGGCTTCGAGTTCAACCGGAACCCCAAGAGAGTCCTGGAGTGGATGAAGGCGGATGCGTGGTTCAGCAAGCCGGCCCCGGTCGCGGAGCTGGCAAACACGATCCGGCGCCTGCTCGCGGGCACTCGGCAGGAGCAGGCGGAGGGCGTGCCCGTGGTCGAGCCGGCCGGTGAGGCCCCCTGATGGGTGCGACGCAGCTCGACGCCGATATCCTGGTCGTCGATGACGAGCTCGGCATCCGACTCGCCTGCCAGCGCGCGCTGGCCAGGCTGGGCGCCCGGGTGAAGCTGGCGGCGACCGGCGACGAGGCGATCCGGCAGTTGACCAGCCGCAACTTCGATGTCGCGCTCATCGACCTCGTGATGCCCAACCTGAGCGGGATGGAGGTCCTCGCCCGGATCGCTGAGTCCGAGATCGATGTGGTACCGATTGTCATCACCGCCCACGCCAGCCTGGACACGGCCATCGAGGCGGTGAAGCGCGGCGCCTTCGACTACCTCCCCAAGCCGTTCGTCCCCCTGGAGCTGACGACCCGTGTCGAGCGCGCCCTCCGCTGGCAGCGGCTGCGCCAGGAAGCCGGGCGACGACTGCTTGAGCTCGACACGGAGAAGAGCCGCCTGCGCACGATCGTGAAGAGCCTCGCCGACGGGGTGATCATCGCCAACGCCGAGGGACAGGTGGTCCTCTGCAACCCGGCCGCCTGCGAGGCCCTGGGGCTCGCCGATGGCCTCCGCGAGCCGCGGCTGCTCGACCAGGTGGTCCGAGATCCACGCCTCCTGAACATGGTTCGCGCGGTGGCTGCCGACCCGCAAGCGGACGAAGCGGCGTCGACAACGGAGTTCCGGACGGGGGACCGCATCTACATGGCGCGCGCCGTCCCGATCGAGGCCAGCGAGGGCGAGGCTCTGGGCACGGCGACGGTACTGCGCGACGTGACCGAGCTGATGCGGCTCGAACGGGCGAAGCTGCAGTTCATGTCGAAGGTGGCGCACGAGCTGAAGGCGCCGCTGGCGGCCATCCAGGGCTTCCTCAACCTGGTTCTCGGTGAACAGGAACTCACACCGGAGAAGAGGCGGGAGCTTCTCGAGCGCTCGCGGGGGCGTGTGGCGAGCATGATCCAGCTCGTGCTCGACCTGCTCGAACTCTCCCGCGCCGATGCGCTTCCCGCGCGGAAGGTTGAGCCGCTATTGGTGGGCGAGATCGTCGCCGAGGTTGCCGAGGCCAGCCGCTCGATGGCCAAGGGCGCCGAGGTGAGCCTCGAGGTCGACGTGCCCCCCGACTGCCCGCCGGTCCATGCCGACTGCGACGACCTTACGCGCATGGTCGCGAACCTTGTGAACAACGCGATCAAGTACAACCGTCCCGGCGGTCGAACCATGGTCTCGGCCCGGCGCGACGGCGATCGGCTGCGGATCGATGTCTCCGACACGGGAATCGGCATCCCGCCCGAGGCGCTGCCCCGACTCGGCGAGGAGTTCTTCCGGGTGCTCACCCCAGAGCGGAAGAACATCGTCGGGACCGGCCTCGGTCTGTCCCTGGTCAAGCGAATGCTGGCCGACTGCGGGGGACGGCTGGAGGTCACGTCGAAGGTCAGCGAGGGCAGCACATTCTCGCTACTCCTCCCCCTTGGCCCGCCGAGGTAGGACCCCTCGTTCCCCTTGTGGGGGTGCTGGCTCACGCCTCAAACCCGGGGTCTGGGTGCGACCACAAACGGCAAGTCAAGTCGCTTGTCAGGCCAGAGGGGTATGTCCACCCGCACCCGCAGGCGCCATTCGCAGTTCACCAGTTGCCCGCTGAAGCTCACCGGCCCCTCGGCCGGCACCGTCACCGTGAGGGGGTACGTGATCGGCGCGCCGGCCAAGAGTGGCCCCTCGTGGATGAGCCGCTCCTCGGACACCCACTTCCGCTCCTCGTTACCGCGGCCGAAGATGCGGTAGCCGACCTGGCATCTCACTCCCCGGCAACGGATCTCCTGCTCGGTCTGCAGCGACACGTTGAGCTGCGCGGTCGAGCCCACCGGCACGACGGGCATCCCCTGCCGGTCCGAGTCGCCGGTCTGAAGTGTCGCGCACAACGGCCCGGACGTGGCTGCGCTCGCCTCGGCGGGCGCCCGGTCGGCCTCGGCCCGAGATGCGGGCGACCACTCCGGTCGAGTCTCGGCCGGCGCCCCCTCGATCACCGGCACGACCCAGAGCCGGGCCTTCTTCTTGATATCCGGACAGATGCCGGGCACCGGCACCCCCATCGAGACCGTCCACTGGATGGTGTTGTAGGCACCGCGGTACGATGGCAGGCTCGTTGGGGGCACGGGCAGCGACCCGCGGAGGACCACAGCCTGGCCGGGCGCCAGGGCTTGGCCCGGGAAGACCTGGGACTGCTCAAGCAGCGTGTTGCGGTGGACCGACTGGCTCTTCCCACTGCCGTGGACCGCTCTCTCCTCGCACCACAGCCTGGTCCGCGCAGTACCGAGGGTCACGGGGCGCTTGGCCCGAATGGTCACCCCCCAGGTCAACGTCTGCCCCAGGTCCACGGAGGTCGGCGTCGGGTCCCAGGTGACCTCATAGCTGATGGCCGCCAGGTGTGCCCGCGCGGCGAACACACCTCCCACCACCAGACACGCGATCGCGATCACCGCGACAACTGGCCCGCCGGCCCGGGCCACCATCACCACGAGCAAGATGCCGCCCGCGATGATGCCCACCCAGTTCCGCTCGCCGGGGAGCCTCCCCCAGATCCGCCAACGCGGACGGAACCAGGGCGCCTCCCGCGGGGGCGCTGGCCGAGCCGTAACAGTCTCCCCGGGGGCCGGCGCGTAAGTCTGCGCGGGCTCAAATGCGGGCGGCGCGGGTGGCGGGGCCGCCGGCGGCGGCGGAGGGGGAACCGGAGCCGGAAGGCGGGGCTCCGGAGGTAACGGGACAGGACGGACCGGGGGCGGCGGCGCTTGCCGGGCGGCGGCCACCTCAGGCGGCTGGCTCGCCAGCGGCTTGAAGCACCGATGGCAGATCGTGACGATCTCCGACTTCTGGTTCTCCGCCCCGCAGTGCGGGCAGAGGACCGTTCGTGCCTCACCGTACATGAGAACACACCTGTCGTGGAGGTCGGGCGGCCATGGGCCGGAGCGCCCGCGGCGCACGCCCGAGCAGTGCCACAGCCCGTGCAACGAACATGCCAGGAGTCGGTGTGCCCGCTAGACCTGCCCCATTTGGTCGCACCCGGTCAAGTTCGCCTCGGGCGTCTCGGCGATCACTCCAGCCGTCGGTAGTACTCCTCCACTGCCTCGTAGTCCACCGTCGGATCGGACTTCATGCCGAGACGCTCGTACAGCCCGCGGCGAGCGTGCATGTCCGCGAGCAGTACCGCGCGGGCGTGAACGGCGACCTCCTGCGCGACCTCCAGCGGCACCACCACCACGCCGTCGTCATCGCAGCCGACCATGTCCCCCGGCCGGACCTGAACGCCTCCGCAGCCGATGCGCGTCTCGACCTCCACCACCTCAATGCGGCCGGGGATGATAGTGCGTCCACGGGCGCGGGCGCAGATCGGCGTGCGCTGAAGGGCCAGCTCCGCTGTGTCGCGGGCATACCCGTCGGTGACGATGCCGACGGCGCCATCGGCCACTACACCCAGGCTGTTGCACGAGCCCCAGAAGCCTACCTCGCCCGCCCCGCCGGTGTCGGTCACGAGCACATGCCCGGGGCCTATCATGCCCCCGAAGTCGACGTTCCCGACCTCCCTGAACCAGAGCCCGTGGGCGTTGACGATGTCCTCCGTCGTCGTAAGCGGCCACATCGGTCGGTTCGCCGGCACGCACCGGATGGTGAAGGCCACGCCCCAGAACTTCATGCCCAGCCAGAGCGGGCGAATCTCCGGCGACACGAGGCCGATGCCGAAGTAGCCGATGCCATCGAGGGCATCGCAGACATCGACCACGCGCAGGGGTTCATACAACCGCCTGAGCACGAACGGGTCCGCCGTAGGCTGGCGGGTCGGGGATCGCGGCTTGGTCATGGTGACTCCTCCTGTATCGAGCTATTCCCCGTGGCCTGAGGGCAGTTCCTCCCCGCAGAGACGAAGGCGGGCGTCCCGGAAAGGGTGCCCGCCTTCGCTCTTCGACCCGCGCCGGCACGCGGCGGCCGCTCAGCCCGGTCACCCGCCTACCTCGCAGCCCTCATCGGGAGCAGGCGCCTTCTCGGCCGCGTCTCTGGTGCCTTCAGGGCGAGCAGCGATGGCGATGCCCTGCCGGATGCCAACCAGCCACTTCTTGGCCAGTTGGTCCGGTGTCCCGCCGGCTGCCTTCGCGCCGGTGAGCGTTGCGACCGCGACCACCTTCCCGCTCACCCTGACCGCCCAGCCTCCCGCCACCTGCTTGCGGTCGATCTCATTCGGTTTGACCGGCTGCCTCAGCCACTTCCTCAGCACTTGCCCCGCTGCCTCGGCGCGCTCATTCGGCGACTGGTCCCCCGAGGAGGCCCGGATCAGCATCGCCGATCGCTCGTTGATGAGAACCCGGGCGAAGGTCTTCCCATCCCGCTTGACCTGCTCGGTGACGATCCTCGTTTTGATCTTTCGCGGCGGCTGCCCGGCGATCGCCTCTTCCTCCGTGCCGCTCTGCAGTTCCCCCTCGATGGCCGCAGCGACGGCGGCCTTGAGGTCGTCGTGGGTCCACCAAAAGCCGACCGGCTGACGCAGCGCCACCGTCTTCGTCCTGCCGCCGGTCTCGAACTTCACGAGCGGCGATCCGTCGACTTCGATGACCATGCAATCGTACCCGCTCCCCTTCCACTGCTTGCTCCCCTCGCCTTGGTCGCCGAAGTCGACGATCCCCAAGTCAACCCGACCGGGGTACTCCGCCTTAAAGCTCTTGAGGAGCTCTATGGTCGGCTCTTGGCAGCCGCTGCTGACATTGACGTAGGCCAGGATCTTCACCGGCCGCGGAGCGGCCGGCCCGCCGCCCTCCTTGGCCGGCTCGCCGCGACACCCGACCAGGACGGCGAGGAGAAGCAGCGAGACGACTACGGCCCATGCCGTCTTGGGCCTGTTGCGCATGACGCACCTCTCACTTGAAGCTGTTGATCGGCTCCCCGGCGATGAACTCCACATGCCCGTCCAGGTACTGCACTAGAATCCCGGCTGCCTTGCTCCGCTGATGGGGCCATACGGGGCACTTCTTCCGGAACCAGTCGCTCATGAGCCAGGAGTCGCCGTCACTGCTCTCGGAGAGCAGCCGGGAGGTCATGCTCTTCGCCCAGGGATCGAGCAAGGTCCATGAGTAGTACTTGTAGGTGATTCGGTAGGCGGCCCAGTTTGCGTCGGAGTCGATGACGGAGTCCGGTGGCCCCTGGTACTGCGTGCTTTGGGCCCCCGCCTCCAGCGCCTTGGCGCTTGGGCAGTAGAACAGATTGCGGTTGCGGACGTAGGGCCACAGCCCGTTACACAGCATCGGATGCGGGTTGCCCATGTAGCTGTCGAAGGGGAACTGCTCGTCATAGTCCTGCGCGTACACGTGCAGGCCCAGCCCCAGCTGCCTCAGCTGGCTGCTGCAGGAGGTCTCCCTGGCCTTCTCTCGCGCCCGTGCGAAGACCGGGAACAAGATCGCTGCCAGGATCGCGATGATGGCGATCACCACCAAGAGCTCGATCAGGGTGAATCCCGATTCGTGTCTCATTGCCGGTTACCCCCTCTATCTGCTAAACACATATAGCTCCCTGAGTGTCGCTGACAGATGTGGAGCTGCTTGGGAGCAAGCAGGGAGTTACGGGGGAGCGCCCGCCGCGCAACAGCAGGGCTTGACAGGCTCACGAGAGTGTGGTATATGCTATAAGCATATAGATGGTGCGAACGATGGCGCCGCGCGGTCACTGCAGACGACATGGCCAGCAGTTCGGCCCCTGCTCCTGTTCGCTGGGGAAGCTGTCGCGGCTGGTCGAGCCCGCGATCCTCTTCCTGTTGGGCCGCCAGAACACTGCCTACGGGTACGAGCTGCTTCAGCAGCTCCCCGAGGTCGCGTTGACCGACTCGGAGATCGATGTTGGTGCGGTGTACCGAGTCCTGCACACGCTGGAGCAGGCGGGCTGCGTCACCTCTCACTGGGAGCCCGGTCCGGGCGGCCCTGACCGTCGAGTCTATGAGATCACCCCGGTCGGCCGCGAGCACCTCCGGGATTGGGCGACCGTCCTCGAACGCCGGGGTCAGGAGATGGTTCGTTTCGCGGGGGCGTGCAAGGAGCTGTAGGGGAGGTGCTCGCCCCTGCGAGGCGTTTCGTCGAGGTGGTATATGCAAATAGCATCTAGTAAGGAGGCAGGGAATGCGAGTCGCGGTTGCCGTGGACGGAACGGACGTGGCCTGGCACCTGGGGCATTGCGAGGGCTACCTCATCGCGGATGTTGCAGACGGGCAAGTGGTGGAGCCGAGGCGGGTCGAGAGGCCCAACACACAGACGTGCGGCACGCCGGCCCTGCTGAGGGCTCACGGCGTGGAGTGCGTGGTGGCGGGCGGAGTAGGCTACAAGGCAGCCCAGCGCTGCGCCGACGCGGGGATCGGCGTGGTGACGGGCGTCGAGGGTGACGCCATTGAGGCGCTCGCCCGCCTCGCAGCAGGCACTATCACACCCGGCGACAACCGCTGTGCCCAAGGGGGCACGGCCTGCGCGGAGCTGGGCGAGGAACGGTGTCCAGGCCACAACGAGAGACACACATGCACGGAGCACGGAGAGGAGACGAAGACATGAGACGACGCAACATGTTCCACTTGACCGGCCTGCCCGGCTGGATGCGGGGGGAGTTCGCTCCCAGGGCCGGAGGGCCAGGGCCGTGCGCGCAGTTCCTCATGACAGGCCGATGGCCTACCCCAGGGATGGCGGCCGCATCGCGGCCCACGCAGGAGGCCACGGCCCAGGGGCCAGGGACCAGCGCTGATGACCTCCCCGCCCTGCAGGATGAGCTGGCCGGCCTGAAGGCGCGGCTGGCCGAACTGGAGGAGCGCCTCCTGGGGCCTCGCGCGCAGCAGCCATCGCAGGGGTGACCGGTCCGACGGCGCCGGCGCGCTCGCAGGGGGCGAGAAGAGCAGGGCGTTACGCTGCTACCGGTCCTGCCCTCTCTCCTCGCCCACCCGCATCCCCACATCGATGAACTGCCCACCGAGGGTCTGCCGGCAGTGGACGGCGAGCGTGTTCTCGCCCGCGCGCAGGGCCTTCCGCAGCGCCTCAGTGCACTCGCAGTTGACGTAGTCCGTGGTATAGGCCGACAGGGCGGCAACCTTCTGGCCGTTGATGTACACCTCGGCATCCTCGTCGTGATGGATGCTCAGCGCGGCGAAGCGGAAGTCGACCTTGTCGAGCCGGAACGTCCGGCGGATCCAGATGCTGCCCTCGCCCTGCCAGGTCGTGCCGACGACCGCCCCCGGCGTGCCCTCGGTGCCGAAACCACCCTTGCCGACCTGCCACTTGCTGTCATCGAAGTTGGGCTTGAGCCAGTCCTGCCCGGGCTCGGTTGTCGTGTAGCGCCAGTCCTGCGGCGCCTCCTTCGAGGTGGGAACGACCGTCGACCAGGTGATGTGCAGGATGCGTGGCGGCTGGGTCTCGTAGGCCGCGGGGCGAGCGTTGATCGCCTTCACCAGAGCGGGGTCGTACTTCTGCTGCCGGTCGTAGAAGTAGATGCCGTTCTGCTCCTGTTCGATGTCGGTGAGCTGGGTATAGCAGAAGCCGCACATGTTCGGGTTGTCGAGCAGCACATCGGTGAGGCCCTTGCAGCGTTCCAGGTACCCCTTCAGGTCCGTCTCGCCGTAGCCCCAGCCCTGACCGACATCGCGGTCGGTCTTCAGATGGATGCCGCCGTACTCGCTGACGAAGAACGGCTGTCCGCGGTACGCGCTCCGCGGGTCGGCGAGGTTGTTGTTCCAAGGGTCAGTGCCGGTGAGCGCGAAGTTGGCGAACCGCGCCGCGAAGGAGGTGGGGTTCTGGTCGTAGTCGTGGCAGTCGTAGACGTCGGTGTCGGGGTAGAGGTGAACATAGCCGCTCGTGTCGATGAAGGGCCGCGTGGGGTCCATCGTCTGCGTCGCTGCCAGAGCAGCCTGGAACGCCGCCGTGACCTCTCCGCCACCGGTCTCGTTGAGCGGGCACCAACCGATGACCGAGGGGTGGTTGCGGTCCCGGCGGAGGACCGTGCGCCACTCCTCGAGTGCGAAGCCGGCCGCCTCGGCATTGCCGAAGTTCAGGCCCCAGCTCGGGTACTCACCCCACACCACGTAGCCGAGCTTGTCCGCCCAGTAGAGGAGGCGGGGCTCGAAGACCTTCTGGTGCAAGCGCGCGCCGTTGAAGCCGGCCGCCATCGAAAGCTCGATGTCGTGCTTGAGCGCGTCATCGGTGGGGGCGGTGTAGATGCCGTCGGGGTAGAAGCCCTGGTCGAGGACGAGCCGCTGGAAGATGGGCTTGTCGTTGATCAGGAAGCGGTTGCCCTCGATCGTGATCTTCCGCATCCCGAAGTAGGAGTGGACGGCATCGACGACCTTACCCTCTCGCACGACCTCGACAGTGAGATCGTAGAGGAACGGCTTGCCGGGCCACCAGGGGGTGACCTGTTTCAGCTTGACCGCGCCCGATGCCACGCGCCACGCACCCGGGAAGGCATCCTCGCCCATTGGCTTGCCGTCCGCTGTCGCGCGGAGGCAGACGGTGACACCCTTGCTCGGGCCATCGAGCCAGCCCTGGAAGAGCACCTTGCCGCCGTCAAGATCCGGCGTCAGCACGAACTCACGGAGGTAGGTGTCGCCGACGGATTCCAGCCACACCGTCTGCCAGATGCCCGTCGTCCGCGTGTAGACGCAACCCTCGCTGCGGCCGAAGCTCTGCTTGCCGGTCGCCTGCAGACCAGAGTCGGTCTTGTCATAGCAGTGGACGACGACCTCGTTCTCGTCATCGGCGATGAGGTCGGTCACCTCCAGCGCGAAGGGCGAGTGGCCACCGCGATGCTCGCCGGCGAGCTTGCCGTTGACCCACACTCGCGCATGCCAGTCCACCGCCCCGAAATGGAGCAGCAGGCGCTCGCTGCGCATCGCGGGGGGCACGGTGAACTGCCGGCGGTACCACGTGTGGATCATGTAGTCCGTGTTGGCGATGCCGGAGAGCTTCGATTCCGGCGGGAAGGGCACGATGATCCTCTGCGCCAGGTCGTGTCCCGTGGTCAGCCCACGCTGCTCGCCATCGCCCTTCCCATCGACCTCAAACTGCCACTCGCCGTTCAGGTTGAGCCAGTCGGCGCGCTGGAAGTCGGGGCGAGGATGCTCGGGGCGGGGAAGGCCCGACGCCGGCTGAGCCGCCGCCGCTACCACGAGCACGACGAGGCAGGCAAGACAAAGTGCATAGGTTGTCACAGGCCGCTCCTTCAAGTGGGCAGTGCCGCGAGCCGTGCCGTTCTTCTGGCCTCTGGCTTGTGGCTTCTGGCTTCTGACCCTTGATCCCTGATCCCTGCCCACTGCCGTCCTCGTATTCCCCTCGCAAGGTCCTGGCCCTCCTGTCCTCGAAACAGCCCTGGTATCCCACCAGTGCGACCGCACCGGAAAGGCCCAATGCTCCATGCCTGCGCAGACCGTCCTGCCTCGTTGGCGTGGCTTCAACCTCCTGGAGATGTTCACGACGAAGAGCCGGGAACCGTTCCGCGAGGATGACTTCCGCTGGATCGCCGACTGGGGGTTCGACTTCGTTCGCCTGCCGATGTGCTACACGCTGTGGATCGAAGGCGATGACCCATTCCACATCCACGAGCCTTCGTTCGCCCGCGTCGATCAGGCCATCGAGTGGGGCCGGAAGTACGGCGTCCACGTGTGCCTGAGCTTCCACCGCGCTCCGGGCTTCTCGGTGAACGCCGAACGCAGAGAGCCGTTCAGCCTGTGGCGAGACCAGGCCGCTCTGGATGCCTTCTGCCTGCACTGGACGTACTTCGCCCGACGCTACCAGGGCATCTCCTCGGAGCACCTCAGCTTCAACCTGGTGAACGAGCCCGAATCGCCCTCCGACGAGAAGATGACCCGCGGAGACCATGAGCAGGTGGTGCGGACTGCCGTGGGCGCCATCCGCGAGGTGGACCCGTACCGGCTCATCATCGCGGACGGGGTCTCCTGGGGGAACGACCCCTGCCCCGAGCTGGCCGACCTCGGCATCGTCCAGAGCTGCCGCGCGTACGTCCCGATGGGCGTGAGCCACTACCGGGCCAGTTGGGCCGGCGGCGAGAGGTTCCCCGTGCCGACCTGGCCCGGCGCCCTGCACGGCGACAAGCCGTTCGACCGGCACGCCCTCGAAGCGCACTACGCCCGCTGGGCCGACCTGGCCCGGCAGGGAGTCGGCGTGCACTGCGGCGAGGGCGGCGCCTTCAACCGCACGCCGCACGACGTCTTCCTGCCCTGGTTCCGCGACGTGCTCGAGATCCTCACAGGCCATGGGATTGGGTACGCCCTGTGGAACTTCCGCGGGTCGTTTGGGATCCTTGATTCAGGTAGGCAAGACGTAGCCTACGAGCACTGCCACGGGCATCAGCTCGACCGTGAGCTACTTGAGCTGCTCCAGGAGTTCTGAACGCTGTTGGCGCTCGCTGGGAGGCCCAGTAACGAACGCCGCGCGGAGGCCAACTATGCAGGTCGTCATCCCTGGACTCACCGCGTGCCTATGCTTGGTGGCGAGTGGCACATGCTTCGCCGGAGGTGAGGTCATGGGCTACTGGCCCTTCGACGGCAGCCTGAACGACGCGTCCGGCGCCGGGAGGCATGGAAAGGCGGAGGGCCCGAAGTTCGTCGAGGGCAGGAAGGGGCAGGCGCTCGCGGCGGAATGGAAGCCGGTTGAGGTGGCGAGTGCCCCCGAGCTGCAGCTTTCGCCCGGGCTCATGGTCGATTGCTGGGTGTACTTCGACCAGAAGCCCGAGGGGTGGGAGCAGATCGTCTACAGGGAGAAGGAGTACCAGCTTCGCGTCGACGACGGGCGCGAGGGCGGGCGGTTCTCCTTCTTCGTGTACCTGAACGGTTGGGAGCCGAGGGTATCGGGGCCGGTGCCTGAGGCCGGTCGGTGGCACCACTTGGTCGCGCAGTGGACGGGCACCACGCTCAGCCTCACGGTTGATGGACAGAAGTCGTCGACACCGCGGTCGGGGGCGCCGGTGCCGACGGAGGACCCGTTGCGCATTGGCGGCATGAAGGGCCGCCTTGACGAGCTGACGATCTCGAACCCGGGCTTGGCGCAGCGGGAGCGACTCGCGGAGGCCAGCCGAGCCATCCCGGACGCGGAGCGTCTGCGGCAGGCGTCCTTCGGCCGCGAGGCCGGCTGGACCGGCTGGCGGGCGGACCTCGGGGCCACAGTGTCGGTCGCGGACAGCGCGGTGAAGGCGGGCTTCCCGACCCCGGCGGCGCTGATCGTCAACCCGGGCCTTGCCATCGACGTCAACCAGCGTGGTTGCGTGTCGCTGGAGCTTGAGAGCACCACAGCCAAGAGCGGCACTCTCGTCTTCCTGACCGACCGGGGCCAGGGTGTTGTGCCGTTCACGGTGTGGGGTGGCGGACGGGCGAGCATCGTGGACCTGAGCCCGCTGCCGGCGTGGAGCGGCATGCTCCGCGTTCTGGGACTGGCGTTCCCGGAGAACGGACCGCACGATGTGGCCGTGCGAAGCCTCTGGGTCTCCGAGCGGCCGGAGGGGCGGCCGTTCCTCTACGTCAGGAACCTTGCACCCGGCCGCGCCATCGTGCGGGCGGGCCGGGAGGAGAAGATCATCGCCATCGTGAGGAACCTAGGCGCGGACGCGAGGAACGTGTGCGCCCAGCTCGATCCCGCCAGGCTCGCGCGGGTCGTCGGCCCGACCGCGCAGGCCATCCCGAGCCTTGAGCACGACGGCACGGCGCGGTTCGAGTGGCGCCTCCGGGCGGATGCTCCTGCCACCGGGACCGCCCATGTGGCCATCTCCGCTGACGGCTGCCCCGAGGCGAGGGCCACGCTCCACGTGGACCTCCGGCCCTCGCAGAATCTGCCCAAGGCCGACTATGTGCCGCCGCCCGTGCCGGCGAAGACGCCGTACCTGACGCTGGTGCACTACTGCCCGCTCTGGAAGGTGGGCACGCATTACGGGTGGGGCAAGATCGAGCCGTGGCCGGAGCGGAGGCCGGCCATCGGCTGGTACGACGAGGGCACCCCCGAGGTCGCCGACTGGCACATCAAGTACGCGCTCGAGCACGGCATCCAGGGGTTCATCTACTGCTGGTACCGCGCGGACTTCAGCCCGGAGATCCACCAGTCCCTCGGGCATGCCATCCACGACGGGATGCTCAAGGCCCGGTACCTCGACCGCTTCAAGTTCTGCATAATGTGGGAGAACGGGTGCGCTCTCGGCGTGAAGTCGCGGGAGGACATGATGCAGAACCTGCTGCCCTACTGGATCAGGAGCTACTTCAAGCACCCTTCGTACGTGAGGATCGACAACAAGCCGGTGCTCTTCGTCTGGCAGCCGGGGCGAGTCTCGCCGGAGCTGGGCGGGTCCGAGGCGACGCGGAAGGTCCTCGATGAGATGCGCGAAGCCTGCAAGCAGGAGGGCTTCGACGGGCTGTACATCATCGGCTGCGTCGGAGGCGCCGACGAGCACCTTCTCCGGCAGATGGCGGCCGAAGGATGGGACGCCAGCTCGGCCTACGGCATCGGCGGGCCGGTGAAGGCGGAACCCGGGCGCGATGTCGAGGGCATCGCGACCACGCCCTACGGCCCCTGGCTCGATGCGATGAAGGAGGCGTGGCTGGGCAAGAAGCGGATCGGCGCTCTGCCGGACATCGTCGATGTCATGATGGGCTGGGACCCGCGCCCCTGGCACGAGAAGAACACCAGCTCCTATGTGGCCGGCGCCCAGGCCGAGGCCTTCCGTGCGGCGTGTGTGGAAGCGAGGAGGGTCGTCGATGCGACGCCCGGCAACGGGCTCGACAAGCGCGTCGTCGTGTTCGACAACTGGGACGAGTTCGGCGAAGGGCATTACCTTGAGCCGACTTCGGGGTTTGGGTTCAGCTTTGTGGATGCCATCCGGGACGTCTTCTGCGAGAAGACGGGGCCGCACGTAGATATCACGCCGGAGGACGTCGGCCTCGAGCCGCCCGAGCACGTCTATCTGAAGCAGAAGGAGATCCTGGGCGAGGGTCCGGGCCGGGAGCGGAAGATCACCGACAACCTTGTCGCGTGGTGGGCGTTCGAGGAGGACGACGACACCTTTGCGCAGGATTCCTCAAGCTGCGGCTTCACCGCGATGAAGAGCGGCTTCGTGTCCACGCAGGGCGTCAAGGGGAAGGGGTTTCTCTGCCAGGGCGGCTCGGTGAGCTGCATGCCGAACGACTTCTTCTTCTCGCGCAACGGCATCACCGTGGACCTGTGGTTCAAGACCGATGTGGCGGACCAGTCCGACCACTGGATGGTCAACACGATCGGCGCCGCGAACACCGGCTACCGGTTGGGCCTGGTTGACGGCAAGCTCGTCTGGCAGGTCCCCCAGAAGGAGTGGAGCCACCTCCTCGCCTGCCCCGACAAGGCGCCGCTGGGCCAGTGGACCCACGTGGCCGCGACCTACGACAACCGCACCATGCGTCTCTACCTCAACGGGGAGGAGAAGGCATCTCTGGAACGCGGCGGCGCGATCATCCCCTCCGGCGCCATGATCTGCCTCGGCAGCTACGGGCCGGGCAACGCGGCCGCGGCGTTCAGCGGGGTGCTGGACGAGGTGCGCATCTACAACCGCGCCCTCACGGCGGACGAGATCCGCGAACGCGCGCACCCGTGACGCCGTTTGCCATGCCGTTCGATTCGGTCAAGCCGGGCCGCGAGGCCCGGCTTGACCGAATGAGACGGCGACGTCAACGGCCCTCCGCTCGCCCGTACCGTACCACCACGCTGCTCCCCTTCTTCGGCAGCCGCAGCTCCCACTCGTTCATCAGCTGGCGGCCGGCCATCTTCTTGGTCGTCGTCTTCCGCGCGTCGTCGATGGACTCGACCGAGTACGTCTGTTCGGCCTTCAGCCCCCGCAGGCTAACGGACAGCGCCGGGTAGTTGCTCTGGGCCCGGCGGAAGGCCAGCACGAGGCCGGCGTCGAGGTCGGCGCGGTGGAACTGGTAGGCGGCCCAGTGGTCCGGGGTCGTCGTGCAGCTTGTCAACGGGTAGAAGTCGCCATACCAGTAGGCCTGGTCGGCCTTCACCTCTGCGATCGTCGCCTTCGCGAGCTCCATGGGGAACTCGGGGTTCAGGTAGTCCCACTGCGCGATGGCCCCGCCGGTCGCGGAACTGCGGAAGTCGTACGGCTCGGGCGTCCAGCCGCACGCCGTATGCAGAGGGATGTACTGGCTAAGCCCCGCGGTCTGCCCCTGGTTCCAGTCGGGGTGGCCGGGAGAGCAGCTCGTGTCACTCCGCCAGAGCGGCACCGAGCGTGAGACGGTCTCCAGGTCGATCCGCCGCCCGCCGCTGGCGCAGTTGTCGATCAGCAGCCCCGGGTGCTTCGCCCGGAGCTCGTCCCACATCTCGTAGTGGCCCTCGACGTAGCGAATCTCGATCATCCCCTGGCGGTCGGGCGCGTCGTTCGCGCGCCAGAAGGAGAGAGGGTCGATGTTGAAGTCGTTCCGGTAGATGTCGATCCCGAACTCCTCGATCTGCCGGGACAGAAGATCGGTCAGCCATCGCCGGGCCGCCGGATCGCTGAGCTTGAACAACCCCCCCTGCTCGCCCCCGAACACGAACTCCGGGTGCTCGCGCGCGATCTGCGAACCGGCGGCGACGCGCTCCGGCTCGTACCACAGCACGAACTTCAGCCCCAGCTTGTGGCAGGCCTCGCCGACCGGCTTCAGGCCGTTCGGGAACTCCTTGGCCTTCGGGTACCAGTTCCCGACGCCGTTCGGGAAGCCGCCCTCGAACCACGCGGCGTCGAGCCAGTGCGCATCGAAGCCGGCCTCCTTCGCGAACCGCGCGGCGGCGATCTGCCCGGCCTCGGTCGCCCACTCCGATCGCGTCCAGCTGTACCGGTCGAAGCACTGGGAGACCACCGGCAGCCGCGCCGGGCGCCCGTTCAGCTTCGGCACATAGCTGAAGAGAAGCAGCCGACGCAGGCGGTTGTGGGCCACCTGTCGGTCACCCTTCCAGGGCATGAGCAGAATGCGGGGGCTGCGGATGCGCTCGCCCGGGTGCAGCAGGAGATGCGTCAGCTCCATGCCGGCGCGCAGGCGCGTCGGGCCCGCGCCCGAGCGGTCGAGCGACTCCGCCCACTGCCCGGACCAGCCAATGCCCACGATGAGCCCTCCGTCGTGGTACTGCAGGTTGCAGAACGGGAAGGCGCCGTTCGACGGCCGCCCGCCACCTGGCGCCAAATGGATGCTCTTGGCGACGTCGAGGGGGGTGTCGAACGGGACAAACGATTGCTCGCCGCACACATCGCCCGTCAGCCCATGGAGCACTGCCGCGCGCTTTGAGTTGCCTGTGCGGACCTGGACATCGAGGGCCTGAACATCCGCGAGCATGGGCGTATCGCCGGCACCGCGGTTCTCAAAGTGCAGCACCCAGTCGACGGCCGGGTAACGCTTGAAGCAGCCGACGGTGGCTGTCACGTGCAGCCCGGTGTTCTCGTCCGCCCATGCGATGTCGTACTCGACCCGGTCGGGCAGGTCCCGGGAGGTAACCGTTCGCTTCCACGTAACGAGTAGCTCGGCAGACGGCTTGCCCCCATAGGTGAACGAGAACGGAGGGCTCGCCGGTGAGAGCAGGGGATCGGGCTGGTTCTCGTCCAGGTAGCGGACGCTGTCGTCCTGCATCACGAGTTGCGCGTCGGCCCAGTCCGACTGGTCGTAGGCCGGGCCGTCGGCCGTCGTACCGACCTTGAGGACCAGCTCTCGGGAACCGTTGGGAACCTCCACGCTCACCGGCACCGGCTCCTGACCGCCTCGGAGCGTAGGCGTCCGGAGGACCTCCTTGCCATCCACCTCGACGCAGAACTCCACACTCCCGCGCACGCCCTGGGTGTCGTAGTTGGTGTCGATGCCGACCCAGGCCTTGAAGGCCTTGGCGCCCGGCGGGAGGGTCACCGCGATCTCGCTGTTCGCATGGGTACCGAGCCCGCGCGGGAACCCCTGCTGCCCGATCTTGATCGGGGTCTCCATGCACGATTCCCGGAACCGCAGCACATTGTGGTCTTGCCTGCGCACCTGGAGCGGAATGTGGACCGGCGCGCCCGCAGGCTCCGAACCGGTGAACGCGGCCAGCGCCCAGGCGTGGGCCTCTTGCACCTCCACCACACTCGCCATGACCGCATCGTTCGGTGCGTCGAGAGGGATGTCGGTGTCCTCCATCGCGTGAGCTCCAGTCTGCATGAGCAGCATCACCAGCCATCCGACAGAGAACCCGCTCATCTGTCACCTGACTCCACACAAGGTAGTCAGCGGTCGTTGGGCACTGTCCCGCCTGCCGCGTCGTCTGCGGCAGGCGCGCATCGTCCCCTTCTCTGTTTCACGTGAAACACCTCGCCGGAGGTCCCTTCGCCCTCCCCGTCGAACGCCGGGTCGAGTTGCTGAACCTCACCCAGACGAGGCACGCCATGCCGACGATCAGAACGCTCCTTCTCACCGGCGCCAACAATCACGACTGGACGATGTCCGCGCCCTTCTGCCGCGACCTCCTCGCGGCGAGCGGTCGGTTTGCCGTCACCCTCACCGAGGACCCCTCCTCGGCTCTGGCGGATGCCAAGGCCCTTAGCGAGTACGAGTTTCTTTTCGGCGACTACAACGGCCCGGAGTGGACCGAGCCCGCCAAGGCCAACTTCGAAGCCGCCGTCCGCACCGGCACCGACCTGGTGGTCATGCACGCTGCCGACAACGCCTTCCCGGGCTGGGTGGAGTACGAGAAGATGGTGGGCCTGATGTGGCGCGAAGGCGCTGGCCACGGCAGCTTCCACGAGTTCCCGGTGACCATCCGCGACCGCGAGCACCCGATCACCCAGGGCCTCGCTGACTTCCGCCAGTGGGATGAGCTCTATCACCGGCTGGTCCACATGCACGGAGTGCCCTACCACGTGCTGGCGACCGCGTACTCCGATCCCGCGACCGGCGGCACGGGGAACGACGAGCCGGTCATGGTGACCACCCGGTACGGCGAGGGGCGCATCTTCCACATGGTCCTCGGCCACGTCTGGCCCGGCAACCCGGACATGCGCGCCTTTGAGAGCGAGGGTTTCCAGCAAGGGCTGCTCCGGGGATGCGAGTGGGCGGCGCGCGGGACCGTCGCGTAGGCGAGTCACTCCGGGACTCGCGCAGCACGCCGCCCCGGAATGCCCTTTGACTCACCCGCCTATCAGTGGGTATACTCACCTTGGAGAGTGGGCCGGGCGGCCGCTCTCGAACCCCGCGCAAGCGGAGGACGGGAGAGGAAAGTCCGAACTCCACAGGGCAGGGCGCTGGCTAACGGCCAGGAGGGGTGACCCTACGGAAAGTGCCACAGAAACACACCGCCGGGCCGCTGACATGAGCTTAGGCGCGGACGCAGGCGGCGTTAGGCCGCAACATCCCGACGCGCCGGCCATTGCGGAGCCCGGTAAGGGTGAAATGGTGCGGTAAGAGCGCACCAGCGGCTCGGTGACGGGCCGGCTGGGTAAACCCCGCCCGGAGCAAGCTCAAATAGGGTGGCATCGCGGTGGCCCGCCGCGCCACCGGGTAGAGCGCAGGACCCCGCTTCGGCGGGGCCGGGTCCCGCACGCGCGGGGCTCAGACAAATGGCCGCCATCCCGCTGCTGCGGGACACAGAATTCGGCTTATAGGCCCACTCTCCACTGGTTACAAGCCCGTTTTCGGGGTCCCCAACACCCCCTGGGCAGTAACCGGGCCTAGTTGCAGAATTACAGGCCCCCTTTTCGCAGTCCACCGGCACGACCGACGGCTCTGTAACTTGCCCGTCCGGGCAGGGAGCGGCACATCCCGAAGGGAGTGCCGCAACATGGAGCTTGCACCTGCCCACGAGGAGTTCCTGGCGTACCTGGACTTGGAGGCCAACCGCAGCCCCCAGACTGTCACCGCCTACGCCTCCGACTTCCGGCAGTTCCTTCTGTGCCTCACCGAGACGGACCGCGAACCCGTGGGGGAGGCCATCGACCGGCAGACCATCCGGCAGTATGTTGCGTGGCTCCGGCGGCGAGGTCTCAGCGTGACCAGCATCTGTCGGCGCCTCGCGTCCCTTCGGTCCTTCTGGCGGTTCCTCGGAGACAACGGGTACACCGACCGCGATCCGTTCGTCAGGGTGTCGATCCCGAAGCGCGCGAGGTCGCTGCCAGTCGCCCTCTCCGCCCCGGAGGCCCAGGCCCTTCTGCAGGCGGCTGAGCGGCAGCCGTCCATCTACAGGGCCTTCCGCGACCGGGCCGCGCTGAGCGTGCTCTTGTTCACGGGTCTTCGTCGCGCCGAACTCCTTGCGCTCCGCCTGCCCGACGTGGACTTGGGCGAGGGCACGCTCCGCATCGAGCACGGTAAGGGGGACAAGACCCGCCTCGTCCCCTTGGGCGAGCGGCCCCTGTCGGCGTTGCGCGACTGGCTTGACCTGCGTCCGGGCTGCGACCATGACTTCCTCTTTCTGTCGAGTGATCGACGCCCGCTCGGACGCCGGGCACTCATGGGCCTACTGCGGAAGGCGTTGCGCCGCGCCGGGATCGACCGGCCCGGCGTCGTCCTACACAGCCTGCGCCACACTGCCGCGACCTTGCTCTTGCAGGGCGGGTGTGACTTGGCCTCGGTCCAGCGCATTCTCGGCCATAGCAGCTTGAACACGACTGGCGTCTACTTGCAGGTCACAATGCACGACCTCCGCCGTGCCGTCGCCCGGCACCCGCTGGCCGTTCCCGGAGAGGAGGTTGACCGCCCGCCGTTTGCGCTCCGCGTTGCTGTGTAGGTAGATGCCGGTGGTAGCGATGGACCCGTGCCCCATCAGCGCCTGGATGGTTGGGAGGTCTACGCCCTCGGTGCTGAGGCGGGTCCCGAAACTGTGCCTCAGCGAGTGCAACGTGTAACCCCGGTCGCCGAGGCCAGCCCGTCTGCACCATCGCCGGAACATCCGGTCGATCACCTTTGCGGTCATCGGCACGCCCCGGCGGGTGACGAACAGCCTCGGCGAGTCCACCGCGGGGCGTTCGGGGAGGTAAGCGTCAACCGCATCGCGGACAGACTCGCTCACAGGCACCCCTCGGCTGTGGCCGCCCTTGCCGGTCACCACAACCTCGGGGCTGCGTTGTACGAAGGGCTTGGCGGACAGGTTCACGGCCTCGCCCCTCCGTAGCCCCATGCCCGCTAACACCGCGAAAACGGCGGCCTCCAACGGTCCGCGCGTTGCGCGACGAAGAGCTACCACCTCCTCCGCCTCCGGGACAGCCTTGCCCACCGTCCGAGGCTTCCTCGGGCGGATGCCCTTCGTCACGGGGTTCCTTACGACCGTGGGGTCGGGAAGCTCTAGCAAGTAGTTGAAGAGCGAGGAAATGGCGTCGAGTCGCCGGCGTGTGGTGGTGGCCGCCCACTCGGACCGCGACGCGATGAACGCCCTCACATGAACGGAGGTCACGGCGCCGGGTTCGGTGACCCCGCATTCGTCGGCGAGGAAGGTCCCGAACAGGCGGAGGTCGGAGGCGTAGCTTACCTTCGTGCTCGGCGCGAGGCGAGGGCTGAGCCGGAGAAACTCCTCGCAGCCCTCGACCCAGGGGAGTCGGACCTCTGAGGGGACCTGTCTCGACGTCGGGGTGCTTGCCATCGCCGTTTCGGCTGCGCGGGGAGGCCTTCGGAGGCGAGGCCGGCGATAGCCTGTTGCCGAGGGCCTCCCCGCGCGTTCCTTCACAGCGAGGATAGCACTACTCCACGCGGGGCACAACATCCGCGGGCCAATCGGGTACTCACGGGTTCCGCGCCCAAAGCCGTGAGTGAGTGGCGCTCACCCCTTTGCCTTCTGGCTCTCCGCGCGCCTGAGCTGGCGCAGCTCCTCAAACCCCTCCTTCCGCGCGGTTCTCGTGGCCTCGTCCCTTACTGCGCGCTTGCGGTCTTTGACCCTCTGGCGGCACGTGTCGCTGCACGTTTGGCCCAGCCCGCCTTGAGTCGTCGTCACAAACAGGCGTCCGCAGATCTTCCTACTCTTGGTATCGGCCGGGTGGAGGGGAGCCAAGCACCTTGCCACACGCTCGTTGCAGTGTTCGTAGACCACCTCCGCGAGGAACTGGGCCGCCAGGTAGAGCGTCGAGTGGAACAGAGAGTCGCTGCGGGGCCATCCGCCTCCGGCCACTTGGTTCTCGCGTCCAGGATACGCCTCGCGCTCATGGGTTTCGGGGTTGTAGCAGTTGAACTGGAGGACGGGTTGTTGGCGAAGGAGGCCATTCCACACCTCCACCTCCTCGGGCGTCAGCCAGAGGCCTTTTCTCTTCCTGCTTCCCTTCCTCTTGGCGTCCGCGTACTGCGCCGCGATCTTCTGTAGCACCCGGACCGCTTGCGCGGCCTCCTCCGCGGTCTCCGGCGTCGTGTGCTCGGGGATACACAGGTTCACGGCGTCACCCCCTCGGTGAAGGCGACGCACTCTCAAGGTCTCCCGGCCCCGCTTCTCCTTGCGCTCGCCTGGCTGGGTGACCATGTTCAGGATGCCCTCAAGGCTGAGGTGGTAGAGGGACGTGCCCGGCTTGGCCCTCCGGAAGGGTAGGTCCACCGTCTCCTCTCCCGCCGACGAGAGTGAGGCCCAGACCTGCTCCCACGGATCGTGCTGCAGCGCTTGTGCCTTGCTCCGCTCACCCTGAGTGCGTCTCATGCCGAAGTGTCCCCCGACACTAGGTGTAGGGCCATCGCCTGTACCATCGGGTGGTCGAGCGGCCGGGCGGCCAAGGCTGGGTGTGGGCTTCGCGCCACCTCGATCAGCCCGACGCACTGCGCGTCTTCGCGTCGGCCGCGCGTGCCGGGTGAGTCGACGGTCAGCCAGCTACGGCCGGCGGCGCGCACGTGCCGCACCGGGTCTGCGTTCGCACGTTGGCGGGTGAGGTCGGCGGCCTCGGTGATGGTCTTGGGTCGCGCCATCCCAACCTCTCCCGGCAACCGACCCACGGTACCCACACCCTAGCTTTCCAGCCGTGGTCGCCGCCCTCCTGCAGGACATGCCCGCAATGGAGGAACCGACCGCCGCACGTGCGAACTGCCTTCCTCGGTGCGTCGGAAGTGCGGCGATAGTGCGGAGTCGTGTCTGTGCAGTACCGCCCGAGCGGCTGGCTGGAGGCCTCTGCACCCGCGAGGGGCAGGGGAGGGGAGGGGATAAGTATGCTGTCGGCGGCGGTCCTCTGCCTGTGGGCGAAGCGGTCCGAGAAGAACGGCACCGTCCATCCGCTGGCGTGTCACCTGTTGGATGCTGCGCACGTGGCCCTGGAGTTGTGGGACGCGGCTCTCGCTGCAGGGCTGAGAGCGCACTTCGCGCAGGCCTTCGGCAGCGATGAGGACTGCGCCAGGGCATGGCTGGCGTGTCTCGCTGGGCTGCATGACCTGGGCAAGGCGTTGCCCGGCTCCCAAGGGCGAGATCCCGCCACGCCTCTCGCCTTGGCAGAGGCGCGATCCCCACCAAGTTCCATGCCGGCACCTCGCGGTCACGCGACATAAGCAGTTCCCCCACCAGCGCAGTGCGGCCACAGGTGGCTGGCGTAACCCGAACATGCCGAGGTGAGCAAGCCATGAACCAGGTATCCGGGACCTACAACTTGCTCGTGGAGGAGTGGGTTCCCGTTCTAAGGACCAACGGGCAGCCATGTCGCGTGGGGATCAGGGCGGCGCTGACGGAGGCGGGGAGTATCCGCCAGATCGCCGCGTCGAACCCCATGGACAACGTGGCCATCTTGCGCTTCTTGCTCGCGGTGCTCCAGTGGTGCAAGCCGGAACGGAGCGAGGAGGAGCGGCGCGAACCCGAGGACGCCGAGGGGATACCAGGGGACTGGCTCGCCAGGTTGGATGGAGTCAGGACCGGGTTCGACTTGCTTGGCGAGGACACCGGGTTCTTCCAGGACCAGACGGCATGGGCCGAGGTCGAGCAGAAGGAGAAGGCCAAGAAGGGCAAGAGCGCAGATGATGAGGGCGGCGGGTTCCGCCCCGCTACCGATCTCTTGCAGGAACTACCCAGCGGAACGACAGTGGCCCACTTTCGTCACACTCGCGATGCCCGAGACGCGCTGTGCCCGGCCTGCTGCGCAGTGGGCTTGGTGCGGCTCTCCGCCTTCGCTCCCGCAAGTGCTCACGGGACGCACCAGCAGAAGCCCTCTGGCCTCAATGGAGCAAGGCCCGTGTATGCCATCGCCTCGGGCGGCTCGCTCCTTGCCGACTTGGCGGCGAACTGGCCGCTGCCATCCGTCGTAGCCGCAAGTGACGCCCCTTGGTGGGAAGACCCCGAGGAACCAACGGACAAGGACACCATCGGGCCGCAGCGGGCATTCACGTGGCAGCCACGTCGCGCTTGGCTTGAGAGGCCGCGGGACGATCAGACGGCGGGCATCTGCTCAGCTTGCGGCGACAAAGATCGGCTTGTCCGCCGGATCGCCCTGCTCCCTGGCTGGAAGCGGCCGTTCGGGAAGGGGCCGTGGCCCGCTGACCCCCACCTCCTGAGCGTTCACCGGCCGGCCACCAGGAGCAAGCCGCCGGGCGCCGACCCCGTTAGCTTCCCCGGCCCCGCACAACCAGCGTCCGTCCTCGCACGGTCATGGCGGAGGCCCTACCTGGGTGTGCTGCAACGCAAGGCTGCTGCGTGCGCACCGGCGCAGATGGCCGCCGTGACCTGCGCCGGGCCGGCAGCGAACAAGGCCCTCTACCAGGACGCCGCTGCCCTCTCGGCGCCCCCGGTTCCCCCCGGTGTCGCGCAGGACGCGGCGGAGACTCTCCAGCGGCTGGCCGGTGCGATGGGCCAGCTGCGAGACGTTCTCCGCCAGAGCACGCCCAACCCCAAGCGCCAACACCCGAACCGCATGGCGGCCCTGGACGCCCAGTCTGCATCGCTCGAAGCACTCCTGCGCGAGCAGTTCGATCACTGGCTGAGGAGCGCGACGACGAAGGAGGAGGCCGGTATCGGCCACCGACTGGTAGGCCAGTTGCTGCCTGTTGTCAGAGCGGCAGTCGAGGCGGCCACCCCCGGCTCGCCCCTTCGCCGTCAGGAGGCGCTCCGCCGCGCCCGCGCGGCGCTGGGCGACGCGCTGAAGACGCTGTCCCCAGCGCCCGAAAGCCCCGACGCCGACGAAGCAAGGGAGGCCGAGCATGAGTCGACTGAGGAGTTCATCGGCAAGCTGGAAGACCTGAAGGAAGGCGAGCGCTCGCGGCTGCGGCGGCTCGCGGGGCAGCCCCTCGACGAGACGCTTCCGGGCTTCGACCTGTTCACTGGTCTGTGGTGGCCGCTGCGCGAGAGGAACCCGCAAGCGCCCCGACGCGAGACAAGCTGGCTGGTAGCTAGGCTCTACGGGGCGTTCCCAGTGCCCCATGTTCGGCGAGACGGGGCGGCACGGGCCCTGGCGCAGGTCCTGGGCACGTGTGAACGTAAGCCACGCGAGGAGAATGCTCAGCGCCGCTTCCGAGCGCGGTTCGACGCGCTCCTGTGCTCGCCCTTGCCTGCCCTGGAGCCGCACTTGCACTGGGCGCTGTCCGTCGTGGCGGATGCCGTCGAGAGGAGGACATGCACCGGCCTTGACTGGGCGCAGTTGCTCGACGATCTCTCCATCTGGGACCGCGGCGGCGAGCACCGCCGCAAGCGCGACATCCGCGATATCTGGGCCGAGGACTACTTGAACGCTGCCGAGCCACCCGAAGGGAGGAGCTGACCATGCTGATCGAGATGCACATGATCCAGAACCACAGTCCGTCGAACCTGAACCGTGATGACCTGGGCGCTCCGAAGACTTGCCTTTTCGGCGGCGTCACCCGCGCCCGCATCTCCAGCCAGTGCCTGAAGCGCAGCATCCGCAGCCCCGGCAATCCCGACGACATCCACAACCGACAGGCTGGGTTGTTCGCGACGGGGATGGCCGGGCACATCGGCACGAGGACCAAGTTCTTCCCGTGGTTGGTCGGGCAGGCGTTGCTCGACTCGCCGGTCCCCCCGGAGGAGCATCGGCGCATCGTGCTTGCCGCGCAGCGGATCGCGCAGAGCAGCGAGAAGGAGGAGAAGGCGAAGCGGGGTGCGCGCGACACGGACGGCAGGCCGCGAACCCCACAGCTGATCCACCTCGGCCCAGGACACGCCAGGTTCTTCGTTGCCAAGCTGGCTGAACTCCGCGAGCAGCGCAAGGAGCAGTATGAGTACTTCCTACACCCTGAAGTCGGCTTCAAGGAGATGGTGCGCCAGCACCCTGACGTGTCGGTGCTCGACGAGAAGGAGCAGAACAGGATCGTGAAGGCGAGTTGGGTCGTCGCGAAGTGCCGGATGGCCGACCTGCTCAAGGCCCGTGAAGGAGAGGAGGCTGAGCCCGAACCTCCCATGGAGGACGATCAGCCGGGGGACGCCCACGCCGCCCTAGTCGCTCAGCGTCTCGCGGAACTCCGTCTCTCTGACCCGGACCGCCTCAAGGCCCTGGCCAAGGCTCCCAGCAAGGGCGAGAGGGGACAGCTCAAGGACAGTGCCCCAGACAGACCCAAGAAGATGGAGGACTTCTACGCGGCCCTCAAGATACCCGGTCTCTCTGACGCAGTGGACATTGCGCTATTCGGGCGCATGACGACCTCCGACGCCTTCGAGGACGTCGAGGCCGCCATGCAGGTTGCGCACGCGATCTCCACCCATGCAGTCGTGAACGAGGTGGACTACTTCACCGCTGTAGACGACCTGGGGAGAGGGCCGCAGGCAGGGCACCTGGGCGAGACGCAGTACAACTCCGCCTGCTTCTACAAGTACTTCTGCCTGGACTGGGAGCAGCTCGTCTCCAACCTCGCCGGGCCGCAGCCGGACCCCAAGGAGGACCCCAAGGCCCATGCGGCGTGGACGAGAGAAGCCAAGCCGAACGCTGAGAAGCTCGCCGCCTGCGCCCTCGGTCACTTCCTGCGCGCCGCGGCGCTGACGACCCCTAGCGGCAAACAGAACAGCTTCGCCTCCCACTGCGACGCTTGCGGCATCCTCGTCGAGATCAGGAAGACGAGGACGCCCACCAGCTACGCCAACGCGTTCGCCGAGCCGGTCGAACGGATCGGGAAGCCGGACGACGACGCGCCGGATGAGAAGAGCATCGAGGGCCGCAGTGTTGCGTGTCTGGCGGACCACGTGCACGCGATTGGCAGAACCTACGGCCTCGACTCGACGCTGCTCTGGTACAGCCCGAAGCTGTGGCGGTTCCCTCTCCAGTACTGGGAGCGGGAGGAGGGTGGGAAGAAGACAACTGCCATGCTGGTGACGGACCGGTGCTTTGACGTGCTCGGCGGGGAGGCCGGGAGGCCGGAGGGCTTGGTCGAAGCCGTGTTGCAGGCGGTCGGGTTCGAGTGGTCGGAGGTCAAGGACGCCGCCAAGGCCCCAACAGAGGAGGCCTGACCATGAGCGATGCGCCCAACACCACCTTCCTGCGCCTGGAGGGGCCGTTGCAGGCGTGGGGCGACAACTCGAAGTTCGTCATCCGCCGCACGATGGAGGCCCCCACCAAGTCGGGTGTCCTTGGCCTGATCTGCTGTGCCATGGGACTGAACCGGCAGGCGGCGCGGTGCAAACTGCGCACCCTCAACGACTTGGTCATGGGCGTGCGCATCGACCGGCCCGGCACGCGCTGGTGGGACTACCACACGGTCGGGGCGAAGGTCGGCATTCTGAAGGCCGACGGGAATGGTATCAAGCGGACGGGCGGCGGCAAGCACGACCCCATCGAGACCCTCGTCTCTCGCCGCGAGTACCTGTGCGACGCGAGTTTTCTCGTGGCGTTGCAGGGCGATGCCGGGCTGGTGGAGCGCGTGGCGGACGCCCTGCGGAACCCGAAGTGGCCCGTCTTCCTGGGGCGCAAGTCCTGCCCGCCGAGCGTGCCGGTGTTCGCCCGACAAGGGCAGCACTCCGACCTGCTGGCGGCGCTTGCGGCTGTGCCCTGGCCGTCGCGGTACAGCAAGCGCGAGCATCCAGGGAAGCCGTTCGCCTGTGTCATCGAATGGCGGCCGTCCGAGGCTAAGCCGACCGCCCCACCCGACGCTGAGGTCTGGTACGACCGGCCCGTCTCCTTCGATCCGCCGGTGCACGAACCCCGTCTCGTGGTCCGTGGCTGCGTGACCGTCGAGGCCGGCGATCCGACCCAGCAACACACGCCGCCTCCGCCACGCCCCCGCGCGAACTACCGGAACGAGCAGTACAGGTGCGCACGCGGGAAGCGCCTCAGGTGTGACCAGGGGCTTTGTGTGTTCTGCAAGTCCCCGGCGACGACCGTCCAGCACGTCACCTACCGTCGGGCCGGTGGAGGTGAGGAGCCGGAGGACCTTCGCTCGCTGTGCCGACTCTGCCACGACGCGGTGACGATGATCGAGTATGGCTTGGGCATGGGCCTGGATCGCATCGACCCGGAGGACCCGCGCTGGCGCGAGGCGATCATCGGGAAGCGCGACGAGATCATCCGGTTCCGCAGCGTGGAGGGCCGGCGTCGCGCCCTGCGGGGTGCGCCCGAACGGGTCCGGCGGGAGCTGCTGGAGGGAGAGGAGGTCTGAGCCGTGTACCACTCACACCTGCTCATCAACGTGGGCGAAGACCCCGACCGAGCGGACTGGGACATCTGCCGCCGCTGGCTGCGGAACCTCTACCGGGTGCACCAGCGTCTGTGCATGGCGTTCCCGTCCGCTGACTCCGGCGGCGGCGACGTGCACCAGACGCGAGGCGGGAACGGGGGCTTCCTGTTCCGCATAGACTACCCGGCCAACACGGAGCGAGGCGGGCGCCGGCCGGTCGTCCTCGTCCAGTCCGCCAGCCAGCCCAACTGGGACGACGCCTTCGGCCTGACGAAAGACGCGAAGGATGATGGCGGGCGCCTCATCGGCGACGCGGGGTTCCTGCTCGCCGCGCCGCCGCAATCCAGGGAGGTCTCCTTCGGTCTTGATGGCGAGACACTGACCCTCTCTTGCCCTAGTCGCCCGGATCAGTGCTGCCGCGTGCGCCTTGGCGACCTTGTGCGCTTCCGACTGCGGGCCAACCCGACGCGCAGAGCTCACGACAACGGCAAGCGCCTGCGCGTCGAGCCGGGACTCGAGGCCCATGCCGACTGGCTGACGAGCAAACTTGTGGACACTGGGGCTTCGCCGATCTGCATTGAGACCTTCGCTCCCAGTTGGGCTTACGGTTGGCAAGGCGAGCACGAGCCACAGGGTCCCCGACGAATGCAGTGGTGGTCGGTGCTGTTCGAGGGGTCGTTTCGCGTGGGGAACACAGCAGCGCTCAAGGCGCTTCTGGAATCGGGCATCGGCTCGGCGAAGGCCTTCGGTTTCGGTCTGCTCTCAGTTGCGCCGGCGGGGTGAGGCGCGAGGGGAGGGTGAGGGATGGAGAGCCTGCAGCTTGTGCCGCGTTTCGATGACAGCCTCAGCTACGTCTACGCCGAGCACGCGCGGGTGGACCGTTGGGAGAGCAGCCTCGGCTTGTGGGATGAGAAGGGGGTGACGGAGCTGCCCGTGGCCGCGATCCGGTGTCTGATGCTCGGGCCGGGCAGTAGCGTCACCCATGCGGCCATCGACCTTCTCGCGGAGATGAACTGCCTGGTCGTCTGGTGCGGCGAGGAGATGGTCCGCTTCTACGCCCACGGCCTCGGCGGGACGCGCAGCGCACGGCGTCTGCTGCACCAGGTGAACCAGTGGAGCGACCCGGCGGCCCACATGCGCGTCGTCCGCCGCATGTACGCCCGGCGCTTCGCAGAGATCCCGCCGGCCGACGTGACTCTCCAGCAGCTACGGGGCATGGAGGGGTTCCGCGTGAGGGAGACGTATCGGCGTCTGAGTGAGGAGACCGGCGTGGCGTGGGCCGCGCGGTCGTATGACCGCGGCACCTGGACGCGAGCGGACCCGATCAACCGGGCGGTGTCCGCTGCGAACTCGTGCCTCTACGGTATCTGCCATGCGGCTATCCTTTCGGCAGGCTACTGCGCCGCGCTGGGCTTCATCCACACGGGCAAGCAGCTATCGTTCGTGTACGACGTGGCGGACCTGTACAAGACCGACCTGAGCCTGCCCGTGGCCTTCCGCGTCACGCAGTCGAGTCCGTCCGAACTGGAGCGGGAGGTCCGGCGCGCCATGCGGGATGCGTTCCGCTCGGCGAAGCTGATCGACCGGATCATCCCCGATCTGCGCGAGTTGCTGGAGGACAGCACGACAGAGGAAGAGCTGCAGCAGTACGACGACGACGAGGCCCGGCCGGCGGGACTCTGGGAGCCGCCTGCCTTGGGGCAAGGGGGAATGTGAATGGTGGTTCTGATCGTAGAGGACGCCAAACCGGCACTGCGCGGCTTGCTGAGTCGGTGGCTGATCGAGCCACGGGCGGGAGTGTTCGTCGGCCGGCTGTCGGCGCGGGTGCGTGATCGCCTGTGGGAGCGAGTGGTGAACTCGGGCAAGTCGCGGGGTGCCTTGCTGGTCTACGGCGCACAGAACGAGCAGGGGTTCGCCGTCCGGTCGTTCGGCGACACTTCGCGTGAGCCGGTGGACTTCGAGGGGCTGACGCTGATCCGCTGCCCGAAGGAGAGCAAGACGCATCGCGAGCACTACGGGAAGAGAGGGCGTGAAGGCGACGGCGTGAGCGGAACCGCGTCGGAGTCGTCCGGCGGCAACCGCCGCCTTGTCTAGCTTCTCGGCGAATCGTGGTGTGCTCCCCACGCACGTGGGGGTGAACCGGCATCCTGGATCGCTTGGTCGGGGACGAGGAAGTGCTCCCCACGCACGTGGGGGTGAACCGACCCCCATCGCGACCACATCGTCATACACCAGGTGCTCCCCACGCACGTGGGGGTGAACCGGGAACGTGTTGGTCCGAAGGCACGACGTGCGGGTGCTCCCCACGCACGTGGGGGTGAACCGTCAGGCACTTGGTCGTTCTGGGCGCCAGTTTCGTGCTCCCCACGCACGTGGGGGTGAACCGCAAGGCGCGCAGGAGGAAGTCGATGCTCGGACGTGCTCCCCACGCACGTGGGGGTGAACCGGGGTGAGGTCTATGCGAGACGGGGACTCGGTGGTGCTCCCCACGCACGTGGGGGTGAACCGAAGACGCGGGAGGCCGTGTCCCTGGCCGTCGCGTGCTCCCCACGCACGTGGGGGTGAACCGAAGAGGCCCGTGTCGGTCCCATCCGCATCATACAGTTTGTAGGTGTGCTCCCCACGCACGTGGGGGTGAACCGAGTGCTACTACGCCGTAAGGAGTCGCCTACATGTGCTCCCCACGCACGTGGGGGTGAACCGACGACGAATCGGGTATGAGGCCCCCGAGGGTTGTGCTCCCCACGCACGTGGGGGTGAACCGGAGACGGCCCGCGAGGTCCGGGAGAGGAACATGTGCTCCCCACGCACGTGGGGGTGAACCGTCAGCGAGTCCATCCTGGCACGGAAGATCACCGTGCTCCCCACGCACGTGGGGGTGAACCGAAGCCGAGGGCCAGGAAGGCGAAGCGCGACGGGTGCTCCCCACGCACGTGGGGGTGAACCCATACCTCTCCCGCCGTTACTGGGACCTCCCTCGTGCTCCCCACGCACGTGGGGGTGAACCGCAGGCGCGCAACAAGCTGCTCAAGGCGCTGATGTGCTCCCCACGCACGTGGGGGTGAACCGCAGGCTCGGTATTTGCGTCTACGAGCGAAATAGTGCTCCCCACGCACGTGGGGGTGAACCGACGATCAAGCACGAGCTGCACCCGATCCTCCCGTGCTCCCCACGCACGTGGGGGTGAACCGGGGACCCGCATGATGTGGTCTACGCGGGAGGGGTGCTCCCCACGCACGTGGGGGTGAACCGACCGCACCTGTATCTACTACCCGGATGCGAGTGTGCTCCCCACGCACGTGGGGGTGAACCGGTGTGGGATTACGATTTCAAGGCCGCAAAGCAGTGCTCCCCACGCACGTGGGGGTGAACCGGAGGCCCTCCGGCCTTGCACACGGGGTTTAGAGTGCTCCCCACGCACGTGGGGGTGAACCGTGTGCATCGGCGGTCGCGACATAGGGGAACTCGTGCTCCCCACGCACGTGGGGGTGAACCGTCATCTGCCTCATCGCAGCCCTGACAGCATCGGTGCTCCCCACGCACGTGGGGGTGAACCGTACTTCGGCTGCTCGTCGAGACCGAGCATCGGGTGCTCCCCACGCACGTGGGGGTGAACCGGACTGCGCCTGCCCGTTTCAGGTATCCTCGATGTGCTCCCCACGCACGTGGGGGTGAACCGGCTGACTACCTCGCGAGGGCAATCCTCTCCGAGTGCTCCCCACGCACGTGGGGGTGAACCGACTCCTTCTTTCGGGCGCGGCGAATGGCACGAGTGCTCCCCACGCACGTGGGGGTGAACCGAAGAAGTTCCGGCGGACGAAGGGCACCTTGAGTGCTCCCCACGCACGTGGGGGTGAACCGGCGACGGAGAGGACGAACTCTCCGCCGCAGCCGTGCTCCCCACGCACGTGGGGGTGAACCGGTCGCTACCGCCGACCCATCAACGCCAGTAATGTGCTCCCCACGCACGTGGGGGTGAACCGAAGGGACCTGTTCTGGCGCTCTGGTGGGGCATTGTGCTCCCCACGCACGTGGGGGTGAACCGGCCGTCGTCGCCGGTCGCTATGGCCATGCCTCGTGCTCCCCACGCACGTGGGGGTGAACCGACGTTATCGGTGCCGTGCTGCAATGGATGAGCGTGCTCCCCACGCACGTGGGGGTGAACCGTGCAACTCCTTGATTCTCTGTTGGATGGCAACGTGCTCCCCACGCACGTGGGGGTGAACCGTCGCTCCTACGGTTGTGGGAGGCCACTTGAACGTGCTCCCCACGCACGTGGGGGTGAACCGGCCGATAGGTTCATCTGCCAGTCGCTCACGATGTGCTCCCCACGCACGTGGGGGTGAACCGTCGATCCGTGTGGCCCCGTACGCTCCCGGCCAGTGCTCCCCACGCACGTGGGGGTGAACCGTATCGTCTGTCCCCTCGGCCTCTCCCGGCAGGGTGCTCCCCACGCACGTGGGGGTGAACCGGGCAGTCATCGCTACCGCAACTACCGCGTGGCGTGCTCCCCACGCACGTGGGGGTGAACCGCAGTTCCCCGCAGCAGCAGATGATCTTAGGCGGTGCTCCCCACGCACGTGGGGGTGAACCGGCGGGCGGCCGCGATGATCGCGGGAACCTGAAGTGCTCCCCACGCACGTGGGGGTGAACCGGGTGAGGCGGTCGTTGACCAGGATGGGAATGTGTGCTCCCCACGCACGTGGGGGTGAACCGTGGGCCCACGAGATCGCCCTCAGCCGCCCGAAGTGCTCCCCACGCACGTGGGGGTGAACCGGCGCTGGCCTCGGTCGCCCCCGTGGCGTCGGAGTGCTCCCCACGCACGTGGGGGTGAACCGATCAGGTCCTCGGTCGGCTCCTCGGTCGTGCAGTGCTCCCCACGCACGTGGGGGTGAACCGCTATCGAGCCAGGGCGCCGCGGCGGGGATGACGTGCTCCCCACGCACGTGGGGGTGAACCGGCGCAATCGGCCTTGCGCTGGCCGGCGGCCGTGTGCTCCCCACGCACGTGGGGGTGAACCGGTGGCGGAAGCGGTCAAACACGGCTGGAAGCCGTGCTCCCCACGCACGTGGGGGTGAACCGGCCGGCCCAGCTCGCGCGGGAGTTCTCGCGCCGTGCTCCCCACGCACGTGGGGGTGAACCGCTGGGCGACCTCCATCCGCGCGGGGGCGACGAGTGCTCCCCACGCACGTGGGGGTGAACCGGCGCAATCGGCCTTGCGCTGGCCGGCGGCCGTGTGCTCCCCACGCACGTGGGGGTGAACCGGACCCCAGCCATGACCCGCCAGGACCTGTTCGTGCTCCCCACGCACGTGGGGGTGAACCGGACACGGGCCTTCGCCGGGTCCGCGACCAGTTGCGCTCCCCACGCACGTGGGGGTGAACCGGCGCCCATTGTCCCCGTGACGATCCTGGTCTGGCGCTCCCCACGCACGTGGGGGTGAACCGGTGCTGCCCATGCTGGAGCAGTGGCAGTCGCCGTGCTCCCCACGCACGTGGGGGTGAACCATCGGTGCAAGTCAGCGCCACGCCGCCACTCCCGTCTCCCATGCAAGCCCCAGGAGGGCGTCTGGGCCTCGGCCCGCACCTCCTACCTATCCCGAGGCCTCGGAGGCCTCTGTAGGCCGTCGGTGGCCCGCCCGCGCGGGCCCGCTGCTCACTGCCCCTCCGGCGCAGGCGCGCTGATCCCGAGGTAGAAGGCCGTGGGCGTTTGGTGTTTCGCAGCCGCCGCGTGCACGTAGTTCCGCGCGGTCACCGAGCTGGCTCAACCGGCCTCCCCCTGGAGCCGGGCGGGAGGGCCCTGCGGGGAAGGTCTCGTCCCGCCACGGAGGGCCTCGGCACACTAGCTGCCCGTCCGCAGACCCTCGCGTCCGTTCAGGTGCGCACGAGCCTAGGGAGCGCCGCGGTCGTCGCTGGCCGCCCGACCGGGGACTGGCCGACGCCACAGCGAACGAGACGCCCCACCAGAGAGCCAGAAGAAGCCGTTTCTTGCGTCGCTTTTGCTCCTGCGGGTCATAGTGGCCTAGCGAGGTTCTCGTGTCAAACTGGACGCCAACTAGGCCTCTGCGGTTGAGGTGACCCAATGCCAGCCGCCAACCGGGCGTACAAGCGCGAGGCAGAGACCGCCGCCGCTCAAGTCCGCCAGGTGCAGGCGGCGAACGCGAGCGTGCGTCGGATCATAGGGGGTTGTCTCGGCAACTCTCCGAGGCCAGGGCCGCGGCATCGCAGGCCGCTCCGGCACTTGTCACTATCCTGGTCGTGGACGGGCCCCTGGAGAGCGTATTCGGTCCGGGGCACATCGCCTCGGTTGTCGCCAGGACGACGACGAAGGTGGCCCCTTGCGTCGTCGAGGCGGTGAAGGCCTTCCCCGTCGCCTCGCCCGACGCGCTGCCTCTTGACCTTCAGCCGTTCGTGGAGTCGGCCTAGAGGGAGGCCGTTCGGGACGCCGAAGACCGCATGGGTTGCCGGCTTGCCAAGAGGCTATTGCCGTGAATGGGCGGACCTCTCCGGTGGCCTCGCCTTAGTGGGTCCAGGGCATAACTGATCGACGGGCATCCCGGTCATCCTTGCTACCGGCACGCCGATCCTCTTGGCCCATTCCACCACCGTCTCCCGAGCAACGCCCAGTTTGAGCGCCAATGCCACCGCGGAACTCAGCGGGGTGCGCTCCACCAATTCCCTCCACAGGATGGCCTCGATGCATTCCTTGGTGCCCGTCAGTTTGCGCCAGTTGGCCTCGGCCTGGCGAATAGGGCCTCCGGCGACTAGCTGCCCGTCCGCAGACCGGCGCGTCTGTGTAGGTGCGCACGAGCTTAGAGAGCATCGCGCTCGCCGCTGGCCCCCCATTCGCGCCAGTCGGTGCGGCTCTGTATCGGGAGGCCGAGCCGCCGCGCCCAGTTGACGACGGTGAGGTGGCTGACGCCGAGCACCTCACTCAGGTCCTTGGCGCTCGTCGGCGGCTGCTTGTCACGCATCTCTGTGCGGAGAATGCGTTCCATGCTCCAGGCCTGCCCGGTCGCTCGCTTCCAGGCGAGTTCGGCCTGTCTGATCTTGCTTGCGTGGTGGCCCCTCGGTAGTCGCCGCTGCTTGTCCTTGAGGAGCAGCGTGTGCGTCTGCCGGGTGTGCGGCGCCTCCCGGTCACAGAGGATGCAGTTGGCTTCGAGGTCGTCGTCCCCCCAGACAGGGCGCACCTCAATGGTCGAGAGCTGCGCGAGGGCCGCGTCTCCGG
>Ga0315289_10000154_pt1 | contig 110523 bp, 107 predicted proteins | sample YL17G11_40_MG_FD_203452 | JGI IMG/M metagenome (GOLD analysis project Ga0315289, IMG submission 203452) | Sediment microbial communities from Yellowstone Lake, YNP, Wyoming, USA - YL17G11_40 | ecosystem: Environmental > Aquatic > Freshwater > Lake > Sediment | place: USA: Wyoming | collected... | reverse complement strand
CGGAGAACAGCAAGGGCGGCACAATCACTACGGCCACGGCCAGCGCCATCATAAGCGGAGTATAGTAACGGGCGAACTTCTCAACCCACTGCTCGCTCGGCGCACGGCGGGAATGTGATTCCTGAACCAGATGTATGATCCTGGCCAGAGTGGTGTCGCCAGCCGGCTTGGTGACCTCGAAGCGGATTGTGCCTTCCTCGTTGATAGTCCCGGCGAACACCTCGTCGCCCGGGCCCTTGGAGACCAGTTTTGACTCGCCCGTGATAGGGGCCTGGTTCACGGCCGACGTGCCCGTCAGTATTCTCCCGTCCAGCGGGACCTTCTCGCCGGGCCGGACCACTACCACGGCCCCCATCGGCACCTCAGCGACGGGCTTTTCGACCAGCTTGTCGTCGCGAGGGTCTATGAATCTCGCAACTGTTGGCGAGAGATCCATCACCGCGGCGACGGCACGGCGGGCCCGCCCCATGCTCCAGCGCTCCAGCAGGAGGGCCACTGCGAAAAGGAAGGCAACCGTTGCACCCTCGAACCACTCACCAATGGCCATGGCGCCGCAAACCGCAATGACCATGAGGAGGTTCATGTCGGGGCGCAGCTTCCTGGCTGCAGAGAGGGCCTTCGGGGCGACGAACCAGGCGCCGCTGACGGCGGAGCCGACATAAAGCAGGATGGATGCTAAAGGAAAGAGGTGTCCCTCTCCCCCGTGGCCTGCAACCAGGGCATCGAGGATGCTGCCGTGGAGGAACCAGTGGGCAAGGAATCCGCCGACGAGCAACGCGCCACTAATGCAGGCCATTACCAGACGGCCGTGCCGTTGCCAGAGCGACTCGGCATCTTGTCCTGTTCTCTCTTCCCAGGGGACAGCCTTCATGCCGGCGGCGGCTACCGCAGCGACGATGTCATCCGGAGCGATCTTCTCGGCGTCATAGGTCACGGTCATCCGCGCATTGAGAACATCAAAGTCAAGGGCCAGGACGCCGGTCTTCCCCGCGATTTCCTTCTTGAGGATGGCCACTTCCTCGGCGCAATCCAGACCGTACACTTTGAGCGCGACATGTTCCGTCATGTTGCCTCGCCGAACGTCCTACCGCCGCAGTCGTCATTATAGGGCACGCCAAGCGAACCGGCAACCCTGCCAGTTCCGCGCGGCGTCGGGCCGGCAGGCACGGCCGCTTGACGAACCATGGGGCGACTGTGCTCTCCCGCCGTCGAGGAGTCCGGCACTGGTCATGACCGGAAAAAGGGCATAAAATGGGGGCCTTGCTGTTGGAGCGTGCGAAGGATTGCACAGCGACATCGGGCGGCGGGCCACTTCGGGCCTCAGTTTTCTCCGTTCCCCTGTGTGGCTGGGTCCAGCGTGCAGAGAAGATCACAGGTCAAGGGCGCGAAGATGGGGTACCTCTTGGCGCTTCACGTCATCATTGCGGCAATTGCTCTGACCTCTTGCGGCAGGACTCCCGGGACACAGGTGACAGTTGCCGGCTCCACGTCTGTCCAGCCCTTTGCCGAGGTGCTGGCGGAGAAGTTCTGCGAATCCAGGCCGGGCGTCAGCGTTGTGGTTCAGGGAGGTGGCTCAACAGCGGGAATCCAGGCCGTGCGCGAAGGCGCAGCACAGATCGGCACGGTCTCTCGCGCACTTCATGAAGAAGAGCAGGACCTCAGGTCCGTAACCATCGCCCGGGACGGCATAGCCGTGATCGTGCACCCCTCGAACACCCTGGACAGTCTTGCCACAGAGCAGGTCCGGGACATCTTCTCCGGAAGGATATCCGACTTCAGCCGGATCGGCGGCCCAAGAGGCAGAGTCTGGCCCGTGACACGGGAGGAAGGCTCCGGCACGCGCGGAGCTTTCCAGGAGCTTGTCATGGGCAAGACGACGATCACTCCCAAAGCGCTTGTGCAGAGTTCGAACGGCTCGATGCGCGAGCTGGTCGCAACGGATCCATGGGCTATCGGGTTCATCTCGCTCGGCCTTGTGGACGGGTCGGTGAAAGCCCTCCACATTGACGGCGCCGAGCCAAGTCGGGCTAATGTGAAAAACGGCACCTACAAGCTCTGCCGGCCGTTCCTGTTCGTGCTCAAGTCTGAGCCGCACGGTGCAGCGAAGGAGTTCATAGACTTCGTGCTGAGCGATGAGGGCCAGAGGCTCCTGGAGGAGGAGGGACTTGTCGAAGCAGAGTCCAGGCCTCACTGAACGTCCCGCCCTGGGTGGTAGTCTCACGGCGGTGGGAAGAAAAGGTCTCCAGGAATGGGGCACCGAGAAGATACTGTTCCTGTTTGCCCTTTCAGCTATTACAGGCCTTGCCCTGATAGCCTTCTTCATATTGCACGAGGGGCTGCCGATCATAATCTCCAAAGGCCTCCAGGGCTTCGTCCTTTCCACCGACTGGGCGCCGTCGGCCGGCAGGTTCGGCATCCTGGCGATGATAGCGGGTTCCGTGGCAGTGACGGGGGGAGCGCTTGCCGTTGCGGTCCCGTTGGGACTGGGCAGCGCGATTGCGCTTACCGAGTTCTGTCCGCGCGGGCCGGCGAGGCTCCTGAAGGCGCTTATCGAGCTTCTGGCGGGCATACCGTCGGTTGTCTACGGCTTCATTGGGTTGGTGGTGCTGGTGCCGCTGATCAGAAACGTGCTTGGTGGGCCGGGGCTGTCCGTGCTGGCGGCGAGCGTTGTGCTGGGGGTGATGATATTGCCGAACATCGTGAGCATCTCCATGGACGCCGTGCTCGCCGTTCCTCAGAGCTACAGAGAAGGCTCGATCGCTCTCGGGGCGACGAATTGGCAGACGGTGCACCGGGTCGTCCTTAGAGCCGCCCGCTCTGGGATCGTGGCAGCGATCATCCTCGGCATGGGGAGGGCTGTTGGGGAAACCATGGCAGTGCTGATGGTCGCGGGGAACTCTGTTCTTGTCCCGCATTCGATAACCGATCCCGTGCGGACGCTCACGAGCAACATCGCCCTGGAGATGGGCTATGCAGCCGGCGAGCACCGCCAGGCACTCTTCGCAACCGGGATTGTCCTCTTCGTGTTCATCATGATCCTTAACGCCGTGGCCGCCTGGGCCTCAAGAAGGCGCACGTGAATGTTCTCGGCTAAGACCGAACAGGCAATCGCTAAGTCGCTCCTGTGGCTCTGCACAGGGCTGACGATCATGGCGCTGGTGTTCATTGTGGGATTCGTCCTTGTGCATGGGCTGCCCGGCCTGAACCTGTCCTTCCTCACCGAGCAGCCCAGGCGCATGGGGAAGGAAGGGGGCGTGTTCCCCTTCGTCGTGGCGACGCTGCACATGACAGGACTTGCGATACTGATCGCCGCCCCGCTGGGTGTCGGGACCGCGATATACCTGACCGAGTACACGCGCGAGAGCAAGCTGACCGTCGTGATCCGGTCCGGCGCAGATTGCCTGGCTGGAGTGCCCTCAATCATCTTCGGGCTGTTCGGCTTCGTATTCTTTGTGATCCGCTTGAAATTGGGCTGGAGCATGCTCTCCGGCGGGCTGACGCTTGCGCTCATGGTCTTGCCCACCATCATCAGGACGAGCGAGGAAGCCATTCGGGCAGTCCCGCGCGCATACAGGGATGTCGCCTTCGGGCTCGGAAGCACACGCTGGCAGATGGTGACGCGGGTCATCCTGCCGAGCGCACTTCCGGGCATACTGACCGGGGTCATACTGAGCATAGGTAGGAGCGTGTCAGAAACCGCAGCCGTCATGCTCACGGCGGGTTCGTCTCTGAAGGCCCCGCTCTCGCCGCTGGACCCCGGCAGGAACCTGGCGTACCATTTCTATATCCTGGCAACCGAAGGGATATCAAAGTCCAACGCTTACAGGACGGCCGCCGTACTGATCCTTGCCATACTGTTGATCAACTTCTCCGCTTACTGGCTGATGCGTCGTTTCGTCGCTCGCAGGTCGTGAGGCTTAAGGGCCAGATGGAACCGATAATACAGGTAGAGAGATTCAGCGCATACTTCAACAGCAACCCAGTGCTCAGGAACGTCTCCATTTCACTCTACCCGAACGAGATACTTGCCATTATCGGGCCTGCCGCAAGCGGGAAGAGCACGTTCCTGCGCTGCCTCAACAGGCTCAACGACGTGATTCCAGGCATGCGCCACCATGGGCAGATACTATTCTGCTCCGCAAACATCTACGATCCGAATGTGGATGTGGCCGAGCTGCGCAGGCGGATCGGCATGGTGTACGCCGTCCCCATCGCCCTGCCCAAGTCCGTCTTCGAGAACGTCGTCTTCGGGGCACGGCTGAAAGGAATCCGGAACAAAGCTCGGCTCCTGGAGATCGCCGAGAGCAGCCTGAAAGCGGCGTTCCTCTGGGAGGAACTGAAGGACAGGCTGCATGACTCCGCCCTCCTGCTCTCGGGCGGCCAGCAGCAGCGCCTCTGCATCGCGAGGGTAATCGCGCTTGACCCCGCTGTGCTCCTCCTGGATGAACCCTGCTCCGGCCTCGACCCTATCTCAACAGGCAAGATCGAGGAAGCCCTCGCCTCCCTGAAGAGCCGCTACGCTACCATCCTGGTGACCAACAACGTGAAACAAGCCGCCAGGGTCTCCGACAGGACAGCGTTCCTTCTCATGGGTGAGCTTGTCGAATGCGAGGAGACTGCAAGGCTGTTCAGCAATCCGTCCGACAAGAGAACCAACGACTATGTCACAGGACGGTTCGGGTAAGAGCGAGAGCGTCAAGGTTTCCGTTCGGGACCTGAACCTGTTCTACAGCAGGTTCCAGGCCCTCAAGGGCGTATCGCTTGACGTCGAGGACAGGGCCATAACGGCCCTCATCGGCCCCTCCGGCTGCGGAAAGAGCACACTGTTGAGGGCCCTCAACCGGATGAACGACCTCATTCACGGGGTCAGGACCACCGGACAGGTGCTCGTGGACGGGACCGACATCTACCTGCCCGGTACGGACCTGATCAGCTTGCGAAAACGGGTGGGCATGGTCTTCCAGAGACCGAACCCGTTCCCCCTCTCCGTCTACGAAAACGTCGCGTATGGCCCCCGCATCCACAGGATGGCCGGCAGGTCGAGGCTCGATGAGATCATCGAGGCCAGCTTGCGCGCCACCGGCCTGTGGGAGGAACTTGGCGACCGCCTCGACAGGCCGGCCCTGGAGTTGTCCCCTGAACAGCAGCAGCGCCTGTGCATCTCGCGCCTGGTAGCCGTCGAGCCGGAAGTGCTGCTGATGGACGAGCCGTGTTCAGCGCTCGACCCGATGGCGACCGGCAGGATCGAGGAACTGATGCAGGAACTCAAGAAGAACTACTGCATCATCATAGTGACCCATAACATGCAGCAGGCGGCACGTGTCTCGGACAGGGCGGGATTCATGCTGCTGGGCGAGCTAGTAGAGTTCGGCCCGACAAGCGGGATATTCACCAGCCCTCGGGACAAACGCACCGAGGACTACGTCACCGGAAGGTTCGGCTGATTCGGCTTCCCTAAGCGTGGAGGAGTCATGGAAAGACACTTCCAAAAAGAGCTCGACAATCTGAACGCCAGGATCATCGAAATGGGCTCCAGGGCCGAAGAGATGATCCGCCTGGCAATGCAGTCATTGGTCGAACGGAGGGCGGAGCTTGCATCCCAGGTGGAGTCACTGGAACACGAACTCAACCACATGCACCTGGAGAACGACAATTTTGCGCTCCGGCTCTTGGCAACACAACAGCCTGTCGCTGGCGACCTGCGGTTCCTCGTCACCGCGATAAAGATCAACGGCGAACTCGAGCGCGTAGGCGACCAGGCCGTCAACATCTCCGAGAACACACAGGCGCTGCTCCAGTCGCCCCCGCTCAAGCCGCTCATTGACCTGCCGGCAATGGCCGAATTGGCTGAGAAGATGGTCAGGGAAAGCCACGATGCTTATGTCAGGCGCGATGCGATCCAGGCGGAAGCTGTGATCATGGAGGATGATAAGGTTGACGCGCTGAAGGACCAGATATTCAGGGAGCTGCTTACCTTCATGGTCGCGGATTCCACTACCATCCCGAGGGCGCTTTCGCTCATCCTCATATCCCGCAACCTCGAACGCATCGGTGACCAGGCGGTGAACATCGCCGAGGACGTGATCTTCATGGTTGCCGGGAAGGACGTGCGACATCCCAGGGAGGGCAAGCGCGCCTGAGGCGTCGGGCCTCTGAGCTTCTGCTGCCCGTTCAGGCCGCGGGCTTGACGAAGGAGAGCGAAACGGTGGACCCACACGTGCTCACCCAGTTGATGGCCGGGATTGTCTTTTGCGGGGTTTACCTGTACGTCATCGTTGCCAATCGCCACATCGCCGCCGCCATGTGGGTGGGGGTGGCGCTGCTGGTGGCGGTCCCGCCCCTGTTCGGGCAAGGGCCTGTTCTCGCTCCTGTGGACTTGTTCCGCATCGAGGCAGGTTCGTGGGCATCGGTGAACTGGAATGTCATGGGCATCTTTGCGGGGACACTGCTTGTCGCCGAGGTCTTCATCTACAGCCGCGTCCCCGCAGCCATGGCGGACTGGCTCATTGACAGGACCCCCAACGTGTGTTGGGCTATACTTGGGGTATGCGCCATCTCTGGTTTCATCAGCGCCTTTGCGGCCAACGTTGCCACGGTGCTGATTGTGGCCCCGATTGCGGTGGAGCTGGCCAGGAAGCTTCAGGTATCCCCGACTCCTTTCCTGATTGGCATCGCGATTGCCGCGAATCTCCAAGGCACCGCGACCCTGATTGGCGACCCGCCGAGCATGCTTTTTGCCGCTCAGTACAGGATGAATTTCGCCGATTTCTTCTGGTACGGCGGCAGGCCCGGCATCTTCTTTGCCGTGCAGTTCGGCGGCCTGGCGAGCTTCTGCGTGTTGTGGCTCCTGTTCCGAAAGTACAAACAGCCTGTCATTCAACTTCCGAAGGAAAAGCCCCGAAGCTGGTTCCCAACGGCGGTGATGGTCCTGATGATCGTCGCGCTCGCTTTTGGTTCACTTGTTGACAGGAACTTCCTCTGGTTCGGGGGGACAGTATCCATGGCAGCCGGCCTGATAGCGGTGGCGTGGCTCTACCGCCGCGAGGCCGGGATTGCCGTTCGCGTGCTGAAATCCTATGACTGGGCTACGACGTTCTTCCTCATAGGCGTCTTTCTGATGGTCTATGCGCTTACAAAGACCGGCGTTGTAGAGGTTGCTGCGAGAACCGTGTACGGGATCACTGGGCGCTCTGTCTTGGGGGCCTTTGTGCTAATCACACTGGGCAGCATGGTCCTGAGCGGATTCATTGACAACATACCGTACATAGCCGCCATGCTGCCGCTGGTGCATACCCTGGGGACGCAGATGGGTATTGGGGACAACATGGCCTTGCCCTTTGGCCTCCTGTTGGGCTCGTGTCTTGGGGGGAATATCACGCCAGTCGGCGCCTCGGCCAACGTTGTCGCCTACGGGATGCTGCGAAACATGGGCGAAAAGGTCAGCTTCATGGGATTTGTCAGGATTGGGCTTCCTTTCACACTCGCTGCGACCGGCGCAGCTGCGTTTTTCACATGGGTTGTATGGATGTGGCTCTGAGCGATTTGGGGCAAGTGCGTTCGATTCTCCCCTCCCCCTTGCCCTCCTTCCGGCGGGAGAGGGGAGGGTGAGGGTGCCTTCCGTGCCGGGGACGCCCTGCGGGTCCGCCCTTCGACTTTGCTCAGGGCGGTGAGCCCGTCGAACCGCAAGGTGTCCCCGCACACACAGCGTTCTTGAACTGGAAAGGGCCCGAACATGCCGCTCGCTATAGTTGTTCTATCGTGCGGTCTGTGCCTCCTGGCCGCGTATATCTTCTACGGTTCTTTCCTGTCCCGAGTGTTCCGGCTCAATCCCGAGGCCAGAACTCCTGCGGTCGAACTTCAGGACAACGTGGACTATGTGCCCATACACAGTAGGTTTCTGATGGGCCAGCACTTCTCCGCGATCGCCGCCGCGGGGCCGATTGTAGGCCCGATCCTGGCAGGGCTGATGTTTGGATGGGCGCCGGCCCTCCTCTGGATCATCCTGGGCTGCGTTTTCATCGGGGGAGTGCATGACATGGGCGCGCTTGTGGCCTCAATCCGACACAAGGCACGTTCCATCGCAGATGTCGTCCTGGAACACATGACACGGCGTTCCTACATCCTTTTCCTTATCTTTGTCTGGATTGCCCTTGTCTATGTGATTGTTTCTTTCACCGACATCGTTGCGGGCTCTTTCGTGGGGACGCAGGTGCTGGAGAATGGTGTCGCCGTTTCCGGCGGAGGCATTGCCACTTCCTCGCTTCTGTACCTGCTGCTGGCGGTCATCATGGGGCTGGTGCTCAGGTACGCGAAGCTCTCTCTCGGGTCTGCCACGGCCATCTTTCTCCCGATAATCGCCATTGTCATCTGGGGTGGACAGCGAGCGCCGATCAACCTTCCGGAGATCCTCGGTGTTACGGATGCTCAGGGGCATAAGATCTGGGACGTCATCATACTGGGATATTGCTTCGCTGCCTCTCTGGTGCCGATGTGGATGCTCCTTCAGCCTCGCGGGCATTTGGGCGGTTATTTCCTCTTCTTCGCGCTGGTCGCAGGCATCCTGGGCGTGCTCTTCGGCGGCAAGACGGTTCAATACCCCGCCTTCACGGGATGGGCCTGGACGAGCGCAGGAGGCGCCTCATCCCCGCTGTTCCCTGTTCTGTTCGTCACGATTGCCTGCGGCGCATGCTCGGGCTTTCACGCTCTGGTCGCCTCCGGCACCACTTCCAAACAGCTCAGCAACGAGGCAGACTCCAAACCTGTCGGCTACGGAATGATGCTCCTGGAAGGGATGGTAGCGGTTGTTTCCCTGTGCTGCGTGATGATGCTTCCCAGGGAGGCGGCCCTCGGGTTCATGAAGAAACCCAACTACCTTTATGCTCAGGGCATGGGGAGCTTCTTGCAGGTTGCGCGTATTCCGATTTCGTTTGGGATTTCGTTCGGGCTCCTTGCGTTCACGACGTTCGTCTACGACACTCTGGACGTCTCGGCGCGCCTGGGGCGCTACGTCGTGCAGGAGCTCACCGGCTGGCGTGGAAAGGCAGGAAGGTGTGTGGCGACGGCCGTGACAGCCGGCGTCCCGCTGTTCCTGGTAATGCAGGAAGCCAAAGACGCTGCTGGCAATCCCGTGCCCGCCTGGAGCATATTCTGGCCACTATTCGGGGCGAGCAACCAGCTTCTTGCGGCGCTTACTCTCATAGGAGTAACCGTCTGGCTGCACAGGACACGTCGAGCCAAGTGGGTGTGGTTGGTGACGGGCCTGCCCACACTTTTCATGTACGCCATGAGCACATGGGCACTGCTGCGATTTATCCGCGATGGCTTCTTCGATAGCAAGTGGAACTTCAAGGGTTTCCGCTTCGACCCAGTTGCATGGATCGCAGTGGTACTGGTTGGGTTGGCGCTCCTGCTGCTCATTGAGGCCGTGAACGTGGTCCGGAGAACACGCGCTCCTGCCTCCTGACGCAGTTTGTCTGCTCTGCCGCGCGCATGCGCGCATGACGCTTTCGGCCGACGGGGGATTCGATCCTGCCATCTGCCGCGTACTCGGGGCGTGGGCGTTTATCGCCGGATCGTGTGGCCAGGCGGCGTCGCGATCCTCGACGCCACGCGCAATCTCGTCAACCAGGCTTACATCTCTTGCAGTCAACACGCCGGGACGTTACCATTGGACACGCCCCCAGGAGGCAGGCGTAAGCCAGTTTGGCTAGGGCCGTGTCTCCGCCCGCTGTTACATGTCTGCGAACGGGGAGCCACGCACCCCCATGCGGCCAGACCTTGGGCGCAGGGGTCAGCGGGCACTGAGGTTCTGCGGCATCACATAACCGCTTCTAGGGGGTCTATAGAGCGCCGCTTGAGAAGGGTAGGACGAAGGGGAAATGAGCGTCATTACTGATCTGCTTCTTCGTAGGCTTGTACGGGACTACCAGCGGGTCCAACGGGTAGAGGTCCGGGCACGCTACGGCCTTCTCGAGGCGTGGGTTAGCATCGTCGGGAACCTGGTGCTTTTCTTCCTCAAGTTCGGATTCGGGGTAACGACGCGTAGTGTTGCGCTTACTGCCGATGCCTTCCATACGCTTGGGGACATGGTGACATCGGTGGTCGTTCTTTTCGGTTTCCGAGTGGTCCGGACACCTGCCGACGTAAACCACCCTTACGGGCATGGGCGTGCCGAGCCGATTGCCACCCTTGTCATTGCGATCCTGCTCGTGATCACGGGCCTGGAGTTCATGCACGTGTCGTTCGATCGGCTGAGAGAGCCCGTGCCGATCCAAGGCCCGCTCCTGGCTATCGGCATCATGGTCGGCTCCACCATATTCAAGGAATGGATGGCACGCTTCTCCCTGGACCTCGGTCAGCGCATCAAGTCCGAGATGCTCAAGGCGGACGCTTGGCATCACCGCAGCGATGCGATTGCCTCGGTGCTCGTGATCGCCGCAATGGTGGGCGCCCGTCTGGGGTACCGATGGCTGGACAGTGTGCTCGGCATGGGGGTGGCGCTGCTCATCGCGGGGACCGGTTTCCATCTTGCCCGGTCGATGGTGAGCATGCTCCTGGGACAAGGTCCGTCGGAAGAACTTACTGGCAAGATCATCGCCGCAGCAGCTTCAACGCCCGGTGTGCTTGGCGTCCATGGAATTCAGGTGCACGACTACGGCAGCCAGCAGGTGGCAGTGGTGCACATTGAGGTGTCTTCCCAGATGACTACCGAACAGTCCCACGCAGTGGCCAACGAGGTGGAGGAGGCACTGTCTCGCCGGCTGGGGTTGTCGCCTGTGGTCCACGTAGACCTGGGCGGGAAGCCTCCCCGTTCAGCCACTATGGAGATGGTTACGAAGGTGCTGCCCGAGGTGCTTGCCGCTCATCCACAGGTGTCGGGTTTTCACGGCCTCCTGATTCTGGAAGATGAGAAGGGCTCCTGGGTTGAAGTGCACCTTCAGCTACCATCGGACTCCCCTCTACAGGAGGCGCACCTCATTGGCCACCAGGTGTCAGAGGAGCTGTCGAAGCGGCTGTCTGGGGCGAAGGTCAACGTGCACACTGAACCTTCCGCGCATCCGAGCTGACTGAGCATTCTTCGACTCATACCATAAGGCTCGGGGCTTTGAGCAGCCGCGGGTCGCCGGGAACGGAACCCCGTCCCGCAGGATCGCAACATCGCCCGGGCCGACTGCGAGGCCGGCGTCAGGCCTTGAAGCGGTAGCCGACACCGGCTTCGGTCAGGATGTATACGGGGCGGGTGGGGTCATCTCCGAGCTTGCGGCGCAGTTGATGGACGAAGACACGCAGGTAGTGGCTCTCGTCGCTCAGGTCCGGTCCCCAAACCTCCTTGAGCAGTTGGCGGTGCGTGACGACTTCTCCGGCGTATTTGACCATGACCGCCAGCAGCCGGAATTCGATGGGTGTCAGGCTGACTTCCTGCCCTCGTAACACGACGACGTGGGCGGCCAAATCAACCTTGAGATCGCCGGAAACGAAAATGGTGCTTTCAGCCCCATCCCTAACGCGCCCGGCATGCCGGAGGGCCACCCGGATACGCGCCATGAGTTCCGGCACGCCGAAGGGCTTGGTCAGGTAGTCGTCCGCGCCTGCATCCAGCGCAGCGACCTTGTCGCTCTCTTGTCCTCTGGCGGAGACGATGATAATCGGCACGGCGCTCCACGCGCGCAGCCGGCGGATCACCTCCAGGCCATCCATGTCCGGCAGCCCCAGGTCCAGGAGAACGATGTCAGGCCGACAGCCGGAGGCCTGTATCAGCCCGGCTTGGCCGGTGGCAGCTTCGTGCAGCGTGTAACCCTGACTTCCCAACGTGCTCCGCAGGAAGCGCACAATGGGCTGCTCATCTTCGATGACAAGAACGCGGGCATTGGCCTCCGGCATATGGCTCCCTCTCACGCCTCGTCCGTGGTCGCCGAACCTGTGAACTTCGCCTGGCCCGCTTCCAGGGGAAGCGCAAATCGGAACGCCGCCATGCGCCGGGCCGCACGCACAAGCTGGGCCGAGAGGGGGCTCGAACTGACGCAGACCAGCAGGCGTTCCGCCGTGCGCCATGTCCGGCTGATAGCCTGAGCTTGCCGATATGCGCGGGCCTGCTGGTCGACCCGCTCAGCTGCTGCCCGCAGCGCCAGTTCGCGCAGCGCGATCAAGTTGCCCTTGCGGAAGAAATGCTCCACGGCGAGTCCGGCTTGCTCGGGAATGTAGACTTTGCCTTCCTTCAGCCGCTGAAGCAGGTTGTCCGGGGGCAGGTCTATAAGCTCGATTTCATCGGCCTGTTCCACGACGGAATCGGGAAGGGTCTCGCGGACCACGACGCCGGTGATCTGAGCGATGACGTCTTTCAGGCTCTCCAGGTGCTGCACATTCAACGTAGTGTATACGTTGATCCCTGCGCCGAGCAGCTCCTGGACATCCTGCCAGCGCTTGGCATGTCGGCTTTCGGGGGCGTTTGTGTGAGCCAGTTCGTCCACGAGCACGATTCCTGGTTTCCGCACCAGGGCGGCATCCAGGTCGAACTCGCGCAGCTTGGTGCCGCGGTACTCCACAAAGCGCGGAGCCAGGATTTCCAGTCCTTCCAGAAGCCTCTCGGTCTCCCGGCGTCCATGCGTCTCCACGATGCCGATGGCCACGTCCAGGCCTTCGGCCTTGCGCGCACGCGCCTCTTCAAGCATGGCGTATGTCTTCCCCACGCCTGCCGCCGCGCCGAAGAAGATCTTCAGCTTTCCGCGTTTACGGCGTTCTTCCTCCTCCTGGACCTGCCTGAGGAGTTCGTCAGGATTGGGGCGGGGCTGCTCCATGGGCTGACTCTTACTTGGCCTCGGCATCCAACGCCAGATTGAGCTTGAGCACGTTCACGCGCGGGTCTCCCAGGAGGCCCAACTGGCGGTCTTCAGTGAACCGGGCAACGAACTGGCGTACGAGAGCCTCGTCCAACCTGCGCGCGTGGGCGACGCGGCGGACCTGAAACTCTGCTGCCGCCGGGCTGATGTGCGGGTCAAGCCCGCTGCCGGAAGCCGTCACAAGATCCACCGGCACGCGCGCGGTGCTGCCGGGGTCGGTCGCCCGCATGCGCGTCTGTGCGCTGAACGGGAAAAATGTCGCGCCCATCTGCCGGATGTCCCGCCCTCGGAGGCCGTGCTTCTCTTTGGCCAGAACAACTATGCTTCGGCCCTCGGGCGTCTCGTCCGCCAGCGAAGCCAATTGCGCCGCATCGGCCAGGTCCGCCACGCTGACTTCTTTTACGGGGATGAACTCCACAGCTTGCCGATTGCCCAGCGTAATCGTGCCGGTCTTATCCAGGAGAAGAACATCCACGTCCCCGGCCGCCTCGACCGCACGGCCGGACATGGCGATGCAGTTGGCCTGGATGAGGCGGTCCATGCCGGCGATCCCGATGGCCGAAAGCAGCGCGCCGATCGTCGTCGGCGCCAGGCAGACGAAGAGGGCCACCAGGACGGTCACGCTCACAGTCTTCCCCTGCCCGGCGGCTTTGACGCTGTAGATGGAGTACGAAAAAAGGGTCGCGCAGACGACCAGGAAGATGATGGTCAGGGCCGCCAGCAGGATGTTGAGGGCGATCTCGTTGGGCGTCTTCTGGCGTTTGGCCCCTTCGATCATCGCGATCATCCGGTCCAGGAAACTCTCGCCGGGTTCGGCAGTGATCCGCACGACCAGCCAGTCGGAGAGAACGCGGGTGCCGCCGGTGACAGCGCTGCGGTCGCCGCCGCTCTCGCGGATCACCGGGGCGCTCTCGCCGGTGATGGCGCTTTCATCAACGGAGGCGATGCCCTCTACCACTTCGCCGTCTCCGGGGATGAAATCGCCTGCTTCCACAAGAACGATGTCGCCCCGGCGCAGGTCGGCGGAGGCGACGCGCGTGACGGGCGCGTCGCGCGTGCGTGCGGCGAGCTTCTTGGCCAGGATGTCGTGCCTGGCCTTGCGCAACGTATCGGCCTGCGCCTTGCCGCGTGCTTCAGCCATCGCTTCTGCGAAGTTGGCAAAGAGCACCGTGAACCATAGCCAGAGCGATATGGCCAGGATGAACCCGGCTGGCGCCTCGCCTTGCCCCACCAAGGCATGGATAAAGAGTGCGCTTGTGAGCAGGCTCCCGACATAGACGGTGAACATGACCGGATTGCGGAGTTGATGCCTCGGGTGGAGCTTCCGGAAGGAGTCCAGGATCGCCCGCTTCATGATCGTCGGGTCGAGGAGTCGTCTGGCTCGTCTATTAGTGCTCATGGGTGCATCATTTGCAGGTATTCCACAATGGGCCCCAGCGCCAGGGCCGGCATAAACGAGAGTGCCCCGACCAGCGCGACCACCGCGATCAGCATCAGCACAAAGAGCGGCGTGTGGGTGGCCAGTGTCCCGCCGCCGGCCGGGACGACCTTCTTGCGCGCCAGGGAACCGGCAATCGCCAGGATTGGCACGGCCAGACAGTAACGGCCGATGAGCATCACCAAGCCCGTCGTCAGGTTGTAGAAGGGGGTATTGGCGTTCAGTCCCGCGAAGGCGCTGCCGTTGTTGTTGCCGGTCGACGAATACGCGTAGAGCATCTCACTGAATCCATGGGCACCGGGACTAGCCAGGCTTGATGTCCCTGCGGTGGTGACGGCGGCAACGGCCGTGCCAATAAGGACCAGCAGCGGGGGGATAAGGATCACCAGCGAAGCCATCTTCATCTCTGCCGCCTCGATCTTCTTTCCCAAGTACTCTGGCGTCCTTCCGACCATGAGCCCCGCGGCAAATACCGTCACGATGACAAAGGCCAGCATGCCGTAAAGACCGGAGCCCACGCCTCCGAAAACCACCTCCCCCAACTGCATCAGCCACATCGGGACCAATCCGCCCAGGGGCGTAAACGAATCGTGCATTAAATTCACCGATCCGTTCGACGCCGAGGTCGTCGCCGTGGCCCAGATGGCAGAGTTGACCGGGCCGAAGCGCACTTCCTTGCCCTCCATGTTCCCGCCGGCCTGGGCGCTGGCAGAAGCCACGACAAGGATGGACGCCTCTCCGTCGCGCGCTTGCTGGTCCACGCCGAGCTTCGTCAGCGCCGGGTTACCTCCCTGCTCGGCCCAGATGCATGCAATCACGCACACCACGAACAAGACCACCATTGCCGCAAGAATGGCCCAACCCTGCCGCCGGTCTCCGACCATCGCCCCAAACGTGAAGCAGAGCGCCGCCGGAATCAGGAGGATCGCCAGCATCTCCAGGAAGTTCGACAACGGTGCGGGGTTCTCAAAAGGATGAGCAGAGTTGACGTTGAAGAAGCCCCCGCCGTTCGTGCCCAGCTCCTTGATGGCCACCTGCGAGGCGACCGGCCCGACGGCCAGCACCTGCTCCGTGACTTCCTTTCCGCTCGCATCCTGCGTTGGTTGGAGCAGTGACACTGTGGGATAGGCGTGGAAGGTCTAGGGTACGCCCTGCCAGACCAGTGCCAGTGCCAGCACGACGGACAAGGGCAGGAGGACACACAGCGTGCTGCGCGTGAGGTCAACCCAGAAGTTCCCGATACGGTCGGTCTCCCTCCGCGCCAAACCGCGGATCAGAGCGACCAGCACGGCAATGCCCGTGGCTGCCGAGACGAAGTTCTGCACGGTGAGCCCCAGCATCTGCGTCAGGTAGCTCATGGTAGACTCACCGCCGTATCCTTGCCAGTTGGTGTTCGTGACAAAGCTCACGGCCGTGTTGAAGGCGGAGCCGGGTGACACGGCGGGAAGATCTTGGGGGTTCAGCGGGAGGTGCCCCTGCAGCCGCTGGAGCACGAACACCACTAGGAAACCCGCTAAGTTGAAGAGCAGCATCGCAAGGGCATACTGCTTCCAGTTAGTTCATCTCATCGTCCTCGCGCACGCCGTTATTGACCTTTGCAGGGCGTTCTTTTTCTTATCGGAACATCAGTAACTACGCGGACACAAGTTCTCTACAGAGCAGCCTCAACCCTCACGTCCCCCTTCTTGTCACACGTTCTTCCAGGCCGGCAGCCCGGCCATCATGTTCCTGGCGGCTTTGCGCGCTGCAACTTTGTCCAGCCCTTGCGCCTTGATGATGAACTTCGACATTGAGTTCAGCTTCTCCTCATACGACTGCATGGAGCCGTCAGGCCGCGCACAGTGCACGCAGTAGTCCTTGCCTTCATCACCCATGGCATAGTCCTCGGGTTTCTCCATGGGCATTCCGCACGCGATGCATGTCTTGGTCACGTTTCCTCCTTCCATCGGGACCAGGGGCCCCATGTGGTTGCCCTGCAATCCCTGTCCTTGCCCAGCGATGACGGATTCTCTCGGCGCCGCTCTTGTCCCGTTAGTCCCTCTCTGGGGGCGCAGCCTCAGCCGCAAGCACGCCTACACTCCGTGGGTGGAGACTCATTAAACCGCCTGAACCGGCGATGCCAAACCCTCTGCCCGTTAAGCCCGGTCAACCGGCTGGCGGCATCGCCTGTAATGTACGGGACGTTTGGATTCAGGCGGTCATGTTGGTAGAATGAACCGGTTGGCGCAGACGCGGTTCCCCGGTAGCTCAACGGTAGAGCGGGTGGCTGTTAACCACTAGGTTCGAGGTTCGAGCCCTCGCCGGGGAGCCACCCCATTTTCTTATAACCCGGCATTGCCCCCCCGTTAGCACATCGCCCACAAGCCGAGACGCTCGCGGGTCCTTCGGCTTATCCGCCGCCTGTGGCAAAGATTTACGCATCGTGCACTCTGTACAGGCACTCTCTTTGCGCCCCTGCCTCTGTTAACCCACGACGCCCCTTCACGACTCCTCTGCGCGGAACTCTCAGACTCTCTGCCAAGGCGGCTGCGTTCGTTTTGCACCCCGAAAGCAGTCTTCCGGAACTCCCAGAGTTTCGAGTTAGCACACATGGGAAGTTGTGCGCCGTGGGGCTGCCCGCTGCGCGTTGCGGCCAAACCAGACAGAATGCTTGCGAGATGACCAAGATTGCGGTAACCTGTTGCAGGCGGATTTGGGAAACCTTCGTGTGTTCGTGGCTCTCCTACCGGCGCAAAGCGCCCGTCCGCGTCTTATCCGGAAACCATGTAAACAGCAGTTGGCGGATGGAGCAAAATGAAGATGGCCAATATTGCCAGTCTGCGTTACCTGCTGACTGCATTGTTGATGGCCACTGTCTCATGTGGCCCGAAGCCACCGCCGGCGCCCTCACAGGCAGGCGAACCAGTGTCAACCGAGGGAAACCAAGTCACCCTTTCTGCAAGACTGTCCGCTGCGGAATATCGGCCTGGTGAGGATATCCATATGACAGCTGTCGTGAGGAACAATGGCGACCACCCGGTTACGCTGGAGGAAGGTCGTTTCATGGCTGTCTTCATTGTGGCTGGTGAGGCCAGAACGTTTCTCGAAACGGTTCGAGCTTCCTATGCATCCGGCTTCAAGACGATCACCGTGAAGCCAGGCGAAGTGTATGAGGAGCCCTTTATCATCCATCCCAAGGACTGGGGAAGACAGCAGAAGCTTATCCCGGGACAGTATCGTGTAAGGGTGTGCTATAGCAGAAGTGCCGGGTCCTGGCATCCCACAGTCAACCGGGAAGCGAATACCATCACGGATGGCGCTGTGGGCACTTTGGGTTCAGATGAGATCGTCGTTTCCGTCAAGTAGCCGAGTACGCCGGCAACAACCGGGTCGAGGCGATGCGGAAGGCCGCGCGCCTGACTGCTATCGTTAACCTGAATTTCCCCTCCCATCCTTCGCACCCGAATGTCCCACTTCATGACTTCCTCCGGTATGTAACCAGTAGAGGCGGCGTGGGCCTGTTCGACCGTTCGGCCTGCTCACGGCAGGCAGGCTCAAGGCGAGCCGCCTGCTGGTTACCTGACCGGAGAAAGCGAAGTGGTATTCCCCCCAGAGGGCTCCATCCGCACCCCGGCCGACGCCGCCGGAATGTCGCCCGACGAGCGCCTGGATGACGTAGCCGCCATCCTCGCCCTAGGCGTTCTGCGCCTCCACATGCGCGCTTGTTTGAGGCTGTCCGGTTACTTGATGAGCCGACGCTTCATCAACACCAGCGATAGGTAGGACAGGCCGGCGGCAAGCACCGCAAGTACCACAGCTCTGGGCCACATGTCCGCGCGCAAGACCCCCAGTGTGGCTCCCCGAGCTATGTAAACCACATGGGTGAGAGGGGAGAGGCCGGACAGGAACCGAGCCCATGCGGGGAGGTTATCTACCGGGAAGAATGTTCCGCTGAAGAGGAACATCGGCGTTATCACAAGAAAAGACGGCAGGTCGAGGACCTCGATGGTCGGCGAGATGGAAGTGAAGATCATGCCGAAAGCGGCGAAAAGCAGCCCTCCCAGGAACGCAAGGGGAAGAACCAACAGGCCTGTGGGATAACTCACGAGGCCGAAAACCGACAAAAGCGCCAGCATCAGCGTGGCGGCTAAGGCGCCCTTGGTGGCCCCCCATGCCAGCTCTCCGGCAATTATGTCCTCTATCGTCAGGGGAGTGGCCAGCATGGCGTCGAAGGTCTTCTGAAAGTACATGCGGACGAAAGTCCCGTAGAGGCATGAGAAAAAGGCGTGGAACAGGATTGTGGTGCTGATCATCCCGGGTGCAATGAAGATGATGTAGCTGTATTGCGCGCCGGCGTAGGGCATTTTGCCCACGTACGCCCCCAGCCCCATTCCGAATGCCAGCACGTAAAGGGTGGTCTCTACCAGGGGGGCGGCGAGGTTGGTGTGCCATGTGACGAGGCTTACCTCGAAGTTGCGCCGCCAAACGCTGAACAGAAGGAGGCTGATGTCGCGCCGAAGGGTCATTCTCTCAACTCTCTGCCAGTGAGTTTGAAGAAAACGTCTTCCAGAGTGGCTCGCCTCAGCGTCAGGCCGCTGCCCGGGGCTTCGGACCGGATCCATCCGTAGTCTCTGTCTCTATCCCTCGAATGGACATAGAGACGCCCCCTATGGAGTTCGAACTCCAGGCCCCTGGCCCGCAGGTCAGCGATGATTTCCTGGCTTGCAGACGGGATCTCGATGACGTCCGTGCCGATGTGCTTTTCGATGAGCGGCTCCGGGACGCCCTGCTCGACGATTCTCCCATGGTCAAGAATTATGAGCCGGTCACACAGGAGAGTCGCTTCCTCCATGTTATGCGTTGTCAACAGCACGGCCTTGTCAGCCCTCTTGAGTTCGCGGATGGAGTCCCATATCTGGTGCCGCGCCTGAGGATCGAGTCCCGTGGTCGGCTCATCCAATATCAGCAGGTCGGGGTCGTTGATAAGCGCGCGTGCGACCAGCAGCCTCCGTTTGAGCCCGCCCGAGAGGTTGGTGATCACCTCGCCGCGCTTATCCTGCAGGCCTAGCAGGTCAATCACTTCTTCGGCGCGACGCAGAGCCTTGCGGGCCGGCATCCGAAAATAACGGGCGAAGTTTGTCAGGTTCTTCAGAGTGGAGAAGTCTGGATCGAGATTATCCTCCTGTGGGCAGACACCTATGCGCATCTTGATCCGCCGCGCATCAGTGGCGACGTCGAGGCCGAACACTCGGACAGAGCCGGAGGTGATGGGGGTGAACCCGTAGAGCATCCGCACTGCCGTTGTCTTACCGGCGCCGTTGGGTCCGAGGATCCCGAAACACTCCGCCGTCCGGATCTCAAAGCTGATGTGGTCCAGCGCAACGAGACCGTCGTATTTCTTGACGAGTTCTGATGCAACTATGACGGGCTCTGGAATTCTGTCTTCCGTCACTGCCATGCCCTTCGTTTGTGGGCGCTCACGGATATCACAAGGAATTTCTGTTCCCGGTGAAGCATGATGTCCAAAAAGCTCATCCTATCTCCCTGCCGGACAGTGTGTCAACCAGCAGAAGTTGCCTCGATTCGTGCCTGCTTTGTTTCAGCCTTTGCTTCCGCCGCCCTTCTGTGCTCTTGCTGGCTGATGGGTTACGGTTGAGCCTAAAGGTGCCTGAAAAGTTCTTGCAGTTGTCCGGAACGGGGAGCCATGACAGGTCAATTGCTGGAACAGGTCACCAGCCGGCTTTCGCACTCTCGATGGCTCTTGCCTCGGCCGATGCGGCTGGTGCAGGGGTTGGACGTCATGATAGTAATGCGCAGGGCAGGGGAACTGGCACCTGGGCCCACCACCTAACCTGCCGGAGGATAGAGAGTTACGATACGGCTTCTCGGCTCCCCGCTTTCTAAGGGCGCTCCGCGATACGTATCTGATACGTCCCCTATAGCGGCGGCGAAGGGGAGGCGCTCCTGCGCCGCCCTCAGAGCCTCCGGCACGATGCCCCTGTAGTACTTCACCGTCGTGCTGATCGAGGCGTGTCCGGCGAGCTTTGTGAGGCAACGAATCGGTTTCAGATAGGTTTGTGACGACGCGACTCGAGGACTTGACAGGTCGTAGACGGGCAGGTAGAATCACGCGATGGGACTCCTGACGATAGACGCGACGCAGCAGGCGATGGCGGCCAATGCCAAGCACCACGGGGCCTGTAAGAGCGTGCCAGGCTGGCGGGCAGACACCGCGCTCCTGCACCGGTGGGTGTGCGGATGCCATCGTCTCGCGGTCGCCACGGGCTCCCGCGCCCAGCGGAGCCTCGACTCTCTCCCCGAACTGTGCCGGCGTGTGCCCCTTCCGGCGAACCCCGCCGTCCCTCCCGGCGTTCCTCGGAGAACCGCTCTGTGGTGGAATGCCTTGTCGCGCAGCCACGAAGGGCCCAGGTCGCGGCCCAACAGCGTCACACTCCGCGAAAGGGATTTCCTACGGGGTTGAACGAGCGATGGGAAAATCGCAAAGAACGAAGGCTATATGGGGTTGATCGCGAGCATATCCGGTTCGTTTAAGGGCGGGGTGCACCCCCCCGAACACAAGGAACCGACAGAGGGCAAACCGATTGAGAGAATGCCGCTTCCCTCACGGGTGGTCATTCCGCTTCAGCAGCACACGGGCGCCATGTGCGAGCCTGTTGTCAAAGTGGGCGATGAGGTGAAAGAGGGGCAGAGAATAGGCGATGCAAGGGGCTTTGTCTCCTCACCGGTTCACGCCTCGATCTCTGGCGTCGTGGCGGCCATAGACAACTTTCCCCATCCTGTGATTCCTGCTACGGTGCGATCCATCGTTATTGAGAGCAAGAGTCCGCCGGCGCCGGCCGCCTGGGACAAAACGGCCGATTGGTCGGCGTTGTCCGGCAAAGATCTCCGTGACAGCATTTGTGATGCGGGGATTGTGGGACTCGGCGGCGCGGCATTCCCCACGCACGTCAAACTCTCTCCACCCAAGGAGACAACGGTGGACACTTTGATCGTCAACGGCGTGGAATGCGAGCCCTATCTCACGTCGGATCATCGTCTCATGGTGGAACGATCCCGGGATGTGGTTGAGGGCGTGAAGATACTTCTTAAGGTCCTCGGAGTTCGGCGGGCGTACATCGCCATAGAAAAGAACAAACCCGACGCGATCAAAATCATGCAGGAGCATGCCGCCAACAAGTCTCTCTGGAATGGCGCAGCGGTTCAAGTGATCCCGCTGAAGGTCAAATATCCCCAGGGGTCGGAGAAACAGCTCATCAGCGCGGTTCTGCGCAAAGAAGTCCCCAGCGGGGGACTCCCTTTCAATGTCGGAGTCGTTGTCCAGAATGTCGGGACGGCATTTGCGGTCTATGAGGCCGTGGTGAAGGGCAAACCTCTCATAGAGCGCATTGTCACCGTAAGCGGCAATCGGATAAGGGAGCCTAAGAATCTTGTCGTCAGAATCGGCACTAGCTTTGCCGACGTCATCGAATACGCAGGAGGGATTGTCCCTGGCGAACGTCATGTAAAGGTCATCATGGGCGGCCCCATGATGGGAATAGCCCAATATACCTTGGACGTGCCGGTCATCAAAGGGACCAGCGGAATCCTGGTTTTTGATGAGGCGAAACCCAGGGAGGTCCTCCCCTGCGTCAAGTGCGGGGCATGCGTGGATATCTGCCCCATGAATCTCATGCCCTGCCGCCTTGCGGACTTTGCGGAACGTGACGATTTTGCGGGGTGCGAGACATACCACGTGCGCGACTGTATGGAATGCGGCGCGTGCGCCTATGTTTGCATGTCCAACCGTCCTATTGTTCACCTCATCAAATACGCTAAGTTCAACCTGAGCAAGGCCAAGAAACCATAGAGAGTAAGAGGAGCAGCAGTGTCGGACAGTTTCACCGTTTCCGTTTCCCCTCACATCAGAAGCCGTCTCGATACGGGCATGGTGATGAGGCTCATGTGCGTCTCTCTTACGCCAGCCGCTCTGGCATCGGTCTATATCTTTGGTCTGAACAGTCTGTTCGTCATTGTCGTCAGCGTCGTAACATGCGTTCTTACCGAGCTTCTCGGCAACCTCGTTCTGCGCAAAGAGGTCACTGTGACCGACGGCAGCGCGGTAGTAACGGGGATTCTGTTCGCTTTTACGCTTCCTCCGACGACGCCTCTGTGGGTGGTGGTCACCGGCGGTTTCCTGGCAATCTTTGTCGTAAAGCAGCTTTTCGGCGGGCTCGGGTACAATATCTTTAACCCGGCCCTGGCTGCCCGGGCGATTCTTCTTTCATCATGGCCGGTAGCGCTGACTACCTGGGTCAACCCGGTCAAATCCTTCCTGGCGATGGATGTCGTCACCGCAGCCTCTCCGCTGGGCATTATCAAGGAGGCCACGCGGGCCGGAGGCACGGCGGACTCGGCGTACAATTACCTCGACCTCTTCCTGGGGACCATTCCGGGTTCCCTCGGGGAAACCTGCAAGATCGCCCTGCTTCTGGGCGCGATCCTGCTCTTCGTCTTCAAGATCATTGACTGGCGCATTCCGTTCACCTTTATCGGGACCGTCGCCGTTCTCTCGATTCCCCTGGGCAGGGACCCCCTGGCGGCAGTGCTCTCCGGCGGGCTAATCCTGGGCGCGTTCTTCATGGCGACTGATCTGGTCACCAGTCCCACCACCAAGGGCGGAAAGCTTCTTTTCGGTCTTGGGTGCGGCGTTCTGACGTCGTTGATTCGTTCCCACGGAGGGTTCCCGGAGGGAGTGTGTTATTCCATACTCTTTATGAACTGCCTTACGCCGCTTATTGATAAATACGTGCAACCCAGGGTATTCGGAACGAAGAGAGCATGGCCCTGGTTAAGGAGCGAAGGGCGTCATGCGTGATTTCACGAAGATGATTTCCGTGCTGTTCATTGCCTGCGGACTCGCCGCCGGGAGTCTGGCGTTGGTCAACGCGGTCACGAAGAAGCCTATTGCCAGCCATGAGGAGCGGCAGAGAGACTTAGCTCTCCGGGAGGTCTTCCCGGATGCGGATGAATTCAAGAACATCGCGCCTGACAGAGTCTGGGAAGCCCTGCGCAAGGGTCAGACAGCAGGGCACATATTCCAGGCCCAGGTTCAAGGCTACAACGGCGCGATCACGCTGATGTTCGGAACCGATTCGGACGGCGCCGTCACGGGGCTTCGAGTCTGGCATACCGAGACGCCCGGACTCGGCGCGAAGATAGCCACAGCGCAGTTCAGGGATCAGTTCAAGAATAAGCGTCTTGAGCAACTCATCCTGAAGAAGGACGATCCTGCAAAAGGACAGATTGACGCCATTACCGGGGCGACGATTTCCTCTCGCGCGGTGACAAATACCGTGCGCTCAACGCTTGAGTCCTTCAACGAAGAGAAGGCCGGAGGGGACAAGTGAGTCAAACCAGTTTCAGTTCGCTCTGGAAGGAGCTCACCAAGGGGTTCTTGAAGGAGAACCCGATTCTGGTCATTATGCTCGGACTCTGTGCAACGCTCGCCTGTTCGACCAGCGCGACGGATGCTTTCGGAATGGGTTTGGCCTTCAGTTTTGTCATGCTTTGTTCGAACATTGTGGTTGCTAGCATACGCAAACTGGTGCCTAGTCAGGTCCGCATTCCGGTGTTCATCACCGTCATCTCCACCTTCGTCACCATCGTAGACTACACTTTGAAGGCGTACCTGCCGGCGCTCTCGCAATCTCTGGGCGTTTTTGTGCCGCTCATCGTCGTAAACTGCATCGTGATGGGCCGAGCGGAAGCCTTCTCGAGCAAGAACACGGTCATGGCTTCTCTCATGGACGGGATCGGCATGGGGATCGGTTTTACGCTGATCATAACGGTCATCGGAACGATGCGGGAAGTGATCGGCAACGGATCGCTGTTCGGCGGTCAGGTCATGCCGGCGCAGTACCAGCCCGTTCTGATTCTCATTCTCCCGCCTGGGGCGTTCCTGGTGATCGGTTTTCTCATGGCGCTCCATCGGAAGATCATGATCACACTCTATAAGCCGTAGAGGCAGAGGCCGCGCGCGATGATGTCGAATGACCTGAACATCTTCCTGATATTGCTCAGTGCGATGCTGGTGAACAACATCCTGCTCATCCGGTTCATTGCGCTCTGTTCCTTCTTCGGGATCAGCAACAGCATCAAGACCTCCATCGGAATGGGCATGGCCGTCATCTTCGTCATGGTCATGGCCACGGCCGTATCCTGGCCTGTCTACCACTTCGTGCTCGTTCCCCTCAAACTCGAATACCTGCGCACCGCCGCGTTCATCCTGACGATCGCCACGTTTGTCCAGCTTGAGGAGATGTTCATCCGCAGGATGTTTCCTCCCTTGTACCGGGCCATGGGGATCTATCTTCCTCTGATTGTCGTCAACTGTGCGGTGTTGGCGGCGGCGTTTCTCTGCATTGACTACAGGCTGGATTTCGCGAAGAGCATGGTGTACACTATAGGTGTAAGCTTAGGGTATTTCATCGCCATCGTCATGTTCGCCGCGATTCGGGAGGTGGTGGATTACGCACCTGTGCCGAGCCTGTTCAAGGGACACCCCATAGCGTTCATCACGGCGAGTCTGATGTCGCTGGCGTTTCTCGGGTTCAAGGGTTTGTTTGGGCTATGAACATATCAATCGGGGACATCGTGATCGCGTTCCTGGCCCTGGCCGTGCTGGGGACTGTTTTTGCCGCGCTTCTTTCGGTGTCATACCGATTCCTTGCGGTAAAGGGTGACCCGAAACTGGAGCTGTTTATGTCAATCCTGCCGGGATCGAATTGCGGCGCTTGCGGACACGCCGGTTGTCTGGGGTATGCAGAGACCCTTGTCAAGGAGGGCGCCGAGCCCACGGGGTGTCTTGCGGGGGGACCGATAGTTGCCGCCAGGCTGGCAGAGGCGATGGGAGTCTCCGTGAAGGCACAGGAGGAACTCGTTGCTTTTGTCGCCTGCAGGGCCGGCAGGAAGATCGCGAAAATGAAGTACGACTACGTCGGGGTGGATAATTGTCAGGCCGCAAGCCTCCTTTTCGGCGGCGACAAGTGCTGTGACTACGGCTGCATCGGACTGGGGAGTTGTGTTCGGGTCTGTCCCTTTGACGCCATAACCGTCACGGAGGAAGGGCTATCAGTGGTGGACAGCGCGAAATGCCGCGCCTGCCAGAAATGCGTCAAGGCGTGCCCCAGAAAGCTCATCAGCATGGTGCCGAAAAACCAGACCGTCCTTGTCGCCTGCAAGAACCTCGACAAGGGCAAGAGGGCCAAAGAAGTCTGTTCCATGGCGTGTATCGCCTGCCGTATATGCGAGAAGAACTGCCCCGAGAAGGCTATCACCGTGGTCAACAATCTCGCCGTGATTGACTATGCGAAGTGCACACGATGCGGCATCTGCGTTGAGAAGTGCCCGCAGGAGTCAATCATCCTCCTGCCCGCCGGGCAGACTGTCGCAGCTCAAGCGGCCTGAGCGAAGATCCCTGTGGCCGCCGATCAGCGTTCTTCCACAATGAGCCTGTTGAAGCCGGGGGTAGTGTGGACGCGATGCTCCCTTGCGTCGCCTGTGACGATCATGGCCTCGATGCCGGAGCCGGGCGGAATGAGTTTGAATCCATCGGGACCGAGCACGCTTAGACCCGTCGCCCAGGCGTCGGCGACCGTCGTATTGGGAGCGACAACGGTCACGGACGGCGCAGCGTCCACCGGCCGGCCGCTGCGCGGATCAACGATATGACTGTAGCGCCTGCCCTCGATGGTGACGAACCTGAAGTAATTGCCGCTGGTGCAGACGGCAAGATCGCCCATTGACAGGCGGCAGAAGACCTGTTTGGTCTCGAACGGATCGCGGACGCCGATTATCCAGTTCTTACCGTCGGGTTTTCGACCGAAACAACCGATGTCTCCGCCCACCTCCACGGTTCCGCCGAGGGCGCCTGCCGCTTTCATTGCCTCGACGGCCTTGTCCACCCCGTATCCCTTTGCGACGCCGCCGAGGTCAACTCCTGCGCCGTCTATCTTCTTCTGCGCCTTGCCGTCGAGGAGTTCGATATGCCGCCAGCCGGTATTCTCAATGGCCGCGGCAATCTCCACTTCCGACGGCACACGGTTCTCCTTCCCGGCGCGCTTCCACATCTCGATGATCGGACGGCAGGTGACGTCGAATGCGCCCTGTGTCTGTTGCGCGAATTGCTGCGACTTGCGCAGGACCTCCATCGTGTCCGGGGACAGATAAACGATCTCGCCCGCCTTCGCGGCGTTAAGAAGCGCGACCTCCGACTGCTCCAGCCAGTGGCTCATGAGCGCCTCGATGCGGCGGAGGGCGGCTTCGGCGGCCTTCAAGGCGTTGTCGGCGAGCGCGGTCTGACCCGCCCGAACGACGACGGTCAACGACGCGTGCGTGCCCATTATGCCGACCGGCTCGGAACGGTGAGTCTCCAGACCCGGAGAGTGGATATATCGGAGTCCTGCTGCTGCCGCCACGAGCGCGCAGGCAAGCAGACACCAGCCGAAAGTCTTGTGCCTCTGTCGTTTCATCACCAGCCAGGCGTTAACGTAGCCTTGCAGTCGTCATCTCGCAGGGGGGAAACCCCATGATACCAGGTCGTCAGGGCGCGTTCCATAGCCCTTGAGTCTCTCATTTCGCTGAACCGATACACATTCGGCGCGCTGTGGGCGATGTTCCCAGGCAATGTACCGGTGAACAAGGCGTCGGCCGGCCCGCACAGCACACCCTGCCTAGAGCAAAGGCGCAAGGAGCTTCGCGACGTCCTCAGCAAACTCCACCGGCACCGACGTGCTCTTGACCCCTACCTCGGAGTCCTCCATGATCCCCGAGACCCACGCTGCCAGTTCCGCCACCACGGGTTCAGACCGCACGAGAAGTGCTATCTCGTAGTTCAGGAACAGACTCCGCATGTCCATGTTCATGCTGCCCACGATGCCGAGTGAGTCGTCGATGACGAACACCTTTGCATGCAACATCCCCGGCTTGAAGAGCCATACCGTTCCACCGTCGTCCTGGACCTGGCGCAGGTAACCCCGGCGCACCATGTCGGCAAGCCGGTGGTTAGAGGCTGCCGGAACGACAACCCGCACGTCCACACCCCGCCTTGCCGAAATGCAGAGCACCCGCTGCAACACCTCGTCGGGGATGAAGTAGGGAGTCACAATCCAGACCCGCTTCTGAGCGGCCGCTATGGAGGCGACGATCTCGTCATAGAGGGAATCACCCGCGACATCCGGTCCGCTGGGCAGCAGTTGAAGGCGGACATCGCCCGGGCCTTCGCCTGATGCAGGTTGCTCCGGTAGGTCCGGTTCCTCCTTGGCCGCAAAAGCCCAGTCTGACCGGAACAGGCAATAGAGGTCGGCCACTACGGGCCCACTGAGGGCGAGCGACAGATCATGCCAACGTTGAGCCTCGGTGGTTGGCCCCATATACTCGTAGGCCAGGTTCATGCCACCGATGATCCCTGTCGTCCAATCGAAGAGCGCCATCTTACGGTGGTTTCGCAGATTAGCCCGGCCGCGGAAAGGAAGATGCAGCATCGGCATGAAGAATGCGCATTTGCCTCCGGCCGCGCGGAACTCCGACAGCGGATGTTTCGGGGCACTGCGAGAGCCCAGTGCGTCTAGCAGGAGGTACACCCTTACCCCGTCCCGTGCCTTCCTGGCAAGGGCCTGGACAATGGCCCTGCCCGTGCTGTCGTTGCCTAGGACAAACGTGGTTATGCAGATACTCTCTTTCGCGGCCTCAATGGAGTCCATGGTCGTGCGAAAGGCATCTTCCCCCGTGGGCAGCAAGGTGATCTGATTCCCCTCTCGGGGAGCAAAGATGCCGTCCAGGACCGTCGGCAGTTGTTCGCCCTTTCCGCCTTCGTTCTGATGAGCCGTCCCAGCCTCCGTGGGAAGCTCGGCTTTTCGGCGCGCCATTCGTCGGAACTTGCGGCCGCCGAGCATGAGATAGAGCGGCACGCCGACGTACGGGATCAGCACGATGGCGAGCAACCACGCGATAGTGCCGGAGGGCGATCTCTGTTCCCTCGCCAAGTGAACGAGGAGGACGAGGGCCAGAAGAAAGCCGAGGAGCGGCAGAAAATGGAGGATGCTCCACATCAGGTTCGTGGACGCAGGTCCCACCCTCATGCACTAGTACATGACAATGCCCTGTCAGCAGGGCATCCGGAATTACCACCGGCAGCAGGTTAACGGTTTACCACAATCCCGCCGCACTGGCAACCGTTCGGCTCGTCCCGCGTGACGGCACATATAAGAGGAGATCGACCTCCGCGCAGAGGATCGCGTGGTCTGGGAGCTCGCCGAGCTCACTATGGACACCCTGCTGCTCAGGGCACGTCTGCGGCGCGGATAAGCGCCCGCCATACGCCGTGACAGCGCGCATGTGCTGCGGCAGTTGCCGTTCACCGCCCGAGCTGTGCAACACTCCGCAAAGCGGACTGAATCATGAGATACCGGCTTATGTTTTGCAGGCACAGCATGCCGCGCAGTTCATCGCCCTCCACCACGGCTCCGGCAGTCTTGTTTGCCGAGAGAAGCCGGCCGTAGACTTCATCCAGGGGAGTCTCAGGGCCAAAGGACAGAAAGCTCCGGTCCATAACCTCTGAGACGGGCACCTGGATACCTTTCTCATGTATGGCAGCAAGGATGCGGTCACGTGTTAAGATGCCCTCGATGCCCCGTTCTCCCACTACTGGGAAATCCTCCTGGCAGCCGTGGTAGACGTGCTCAAGGGTTCGCGCAAGAACCTCGTCCGGTCTCAAGCTGCAAATATCGGTCGCCATTGCCTCACTGGCCGGTATGCGCCGCAGAGCAGACCTGAGCATGACCTGTTGCTTCTCGCCTCCCGCACCAATGTACAGGAAGAACCCTATGAGGGCAATCCACAGGTTGAAGAAGATCCCGAAGAGCATAAACAGCACAGATATTGCCTGTCCGACAGACACAGCGATCGAGGTAGCCTGGACGTACTCCATATTGAGCGCGAGTACTCCACGCAGTACCCGCCCTCCGTCCATGGGGAAGGCAGGTATGAGATTGAAGACTGCAAGCATGATGTTGACGCCAATCAGGCTTGCGAAGAACGCGCTTGCAGAACCTGGATAGAGATCGGGAAGAGCAACTCCTGCCCACCAGCCGACCGCAAGGTAGAGGATGCCCGCTATCGCGAGGTTTATGAAGGGTCCCACAACGGACATCGTGATCTCTTGACTAGGCTTCTCGGGCATCTCCTCCATGGTTGAGACCCCTCCAATCGGCAGGAGGGTGATGCTCTTTGCTTCCTTTCCGAAGCGGCGTGCGATGAGGCTATGGCCCAGCTCATGAATCAACACGCACGCAAAGACAGCGCATATGAAGCCCACCCCAGTCAGAGCAGCCTCCATCCCTTTCTGTGACAATCCCGCAACGAAAACAAGTAGAAGCAGCACCAGAAACGTCAAGTGAATGCGAAACTCAATGCCGAACAGCCTGCCTAAGCTCAGGGACCACCGCATGGGTTTCTTGCCTCTTCTCCGGTATGTGCTGCTTGTGTCTCTGCCGTTCTTCAGCCCTACCTCCAGCGCGGGAATGTTCCTTGTAGCATGCTGGCCTGTCTGCCGCTCAAGGAATGCGGACGCCACCAGGACGGCCAACCACCTCTATCGGACCCAAATGCCCGCTGGAGAACCCTCAGCATTTCTACGTCTTGGTGGTGGGTTCTATCTTCTTGCCCACCTCCTCTGTGAGCTTGCCAATGTCTTCAATGGCTTTGCCGACTTCGTCGGGTGCCCATCCGGCGCCTTTGATGAGTTTGCCGCCGACAAGCCGCGCACCCTTCAGGACATCCAGTGCGCCCTTGTCCAGGTCATGACCGAGCCAGGCAGCGGCCTGCTCTACGTGTACCGCGGCCGCCTTAAGATCATGTCCGGCTTTCTCAGGAGCGTTCTTAGCGTGCTCCTCGGCTGCCTTCAGGTAGTGGTGGTTTGCCAGCGCATGATGGGCGCGCGCAAAGGCATGGCTGAGGGCGTTGCCGGAAACGTCCACACCCTTTTCCAGGTCATCGGCCAGCCTCTCCAGTTCCTTGACGGAGGCATTAAGCCCCTCCTTGCCCTCGTCCGTCGCACGGGCCGCCTCAAGTTTCATGAAGCCGGCCGCGACCCTGACCTGCTCGGCTGCGGACTTCATGTGTTTCTTCAGAAAGAACTCGTGAACCCTGTGGAAGTGATGCGCAGGCTCGTCCACGAACACCACCAGCACGTCCTCTTCAATAACCACGGGTTTGGCAGCCTCTGCCGCTGGTTTCGCGCCGGGCTGCTGCGCTGCCGTGCCCGTCAGGAACAGAGCGATACCCATAACTGCTACAAGAGCGACTATCAGACGATACATTTCCTCCTCCTTTCCCAGCCGTTGTTGACAGATCTCAATGCAAACCTGCGCCTGGTATTGCCCAACGGTCCCTCAAGCTTCGCCGCTGAAGCCTCCCCAGGTGCCTTGCGACTTACGAATAGCCGTCATCAGAGTAGTGCTGCGCCGTGTCGCACCTCCCTTTTCCCATGCTGGTCTATGACGGGATTGTTTGTCCGCCTACATCGTCGCTTCGTGCCTCGATAAGCTGTGCTTCGGCTCACCTGTGCTCACAAGCATTGCCCATAGACATGAACAAGCTTCAGGAAGCCGTGTTTCAGGAAGATGGCCCACCGGGTTGCGGGATAGAGCATCCCACCTGGCCTTGCTTGTCCCCATTCTTGTGAGTCTCGCGCATACGCTACACCCCCAAGCCGTGCCGTGCCGGAACCGCACTCGATCGCCCATGTGTCTTGTACCGTATAACCAGTGCACTCGTGGTTGTCAAGCTTTTCCTGTGCTGAGTCCTCCCTTCTCTATTGAAAAGTGGGGCGCCGAATCCCGATAGTGTCTGTTGGACTGAACAAGGAGGTATCCAGAATGGTTCGCATGGTTTCTCGTGCCATGACGGAGTCGGCGCTGGCACTGGCCGCCGAGGCTTGACGAGGCGCGCTGCCAGAGGTACGCTGAAGCGCTATCGGAGGAGAGGGCTCAAGCGCGCAATCCTGATCGGCCTTGGTCAGGCTGCCACAGAGACTCGCGAGAGGCCCATGGACCAACCGGACAAGACGGCCAGCTACTGGAGCCGGCCAGCTGATGAGATGCTGGCCGCGATGGGGAGCTCCCGTGACGGACTCAGTGCTGGCGACGCGGCGGAGAGGCTCCAACACCATGGCCCCAACCTCGTTGCCGAAGACCGGCACCGTAAGGTTCTGCGGCTGTTTCTGGATCGGTTCCGTAGCCCTCTGATCCTGATTCTGATATTCGCGGCATTGGTCGCAGTGGTCGTGCATGACTGGCTGGACGCCTTGGTCGTGCTGGGCATTATTATCATCAGCGCGGTGCTGAGTTCCATACAGGAGTATCGCGCCTCGAATGCGGTAGAGAAACTCCGCCGCCGGGTCGCAGCAAAGGCCACGGTCCTACGTGACGGCCATGCACAAGTGATGTCCATTGAGGCCGTGGTGCCTGGGGACGTCGTGCAGCTCTCGGCCGGCAGCCTTGTGCCAGCGGACGGCATCTTGCTTGAGGCCAAGGATTTCTTCGTCACCGAGGCGCTGCTGACCGGTGAGACATTTCCAGCCGAGAAGCAGCCAGGCCTGGTGGGAGAAAACGCTGGGCTCGCGGAACGCAGCAATTGCGTGTTCATGGGCACGTCGGCACGAAGCGGTACCGCGACGGCGTTGATCGTGCACACCGGGCGCGAGACGGCTTACGGTCAGATCGCCGGTACCCTGGCCCTACGTCCTCCGGAGACCGAGCTAGACCGGGGCTTGCGACGCTTCGGCGGCCTGCTCATTAGCGTTATGTTGACGGTGGTAGTCACGGTGCTTGCAGTGAACATCCTGCTGCACCGTCCGACCATCGACACGCTGCTGTTCGCGATGGCTCTGGCGGTGGGGCTGTCACCCGAGTTGCTGCCTGCCATCCTTACGGTAACGCTGGCGCGCGGTGCCCAGAACATGGCCAAGCTCGGTGTCATCGTTAGACGCCTGAATTCCATCGAGAATCTGGGCAGCATGGACATCCTGTGCACTGATAAGACGGGGACTTTGACCGCAGGAATCGTGCAGCTGGATGGCGCCCTTGGCTCCGATGGTCAGCAGTCCGAAAAGGTGTTGCGCCTGTCCTATGCTAACTCCCGCCTCCAGACAGGATTGGCGAATCCTCTGGACGATGCGATCGTCACTCGGGCTGAGACTGCTGGCCTAAGCATCGCAGGCTACCAGAAGCTCGATGAAATCCCGTACGACTTCGTTCGTAAGCGGATGAGCGTCTTGCTGGCAACCAGGGAACCTGGCGACACGGTGTTGATCACCAAAGGTGCACTGCAGAACGTGCTGGAGGTCTGCGATCGTGTTGAGAAGGACGAAGATGTCGAGTTCCTTGACGATGCCACGCGGTCGGCACTGATGGACCGTTTTGCGGCCTGGAGTGAGCAGGGATACCGGGTTCTTGGCGTCGCACAGAAATCTCTTTCTTCCAGAGCCATATGCAAGCGGGATGATGAGCAGGAGATGGTATTTGCTGGGTTCCTCCTGTTCTTCGACCCACCAGAGCCAGGGGTACGGACGACGCTGGACGCCCTGCGCAGGCTGGGGGTGGAGCTGAAGATCATAACTGGCGACAATCGCTTGGTTGCACGCCACGTTGCGGAAGCCGTCGGCCTAAGCGTCGGCCGCATCGTGACCGGACCCGAACTGGCGCAGATGAAAGACGAGGCCTTATGGCACCTGGCGCCTGGGGTGACGCTCTTCGCGGAAGTTGACCCAAACCAGAAGGAACGGATTATCCTGGCGCTGCAGAAGATGGGACACGTGGTTGGCTATCTGGGAGACGGTATCAACGATGCGCCCGCCTTGCACGCGGCGGATGTCGGGATTTCGGTGGACAAGGCCGCGGACGTGGCAAAGGAAGCAGCGGACTTCGTTATGCTGGAGCGGGGCTTGGGAGTGGTTCAGCAAGGCATCGACGAAGGTCGCCATACGTTCGCCAACACGCTCAAGTATATTTTCATCACCACCAGCGCCAACTTTGGCAACATGATCAGTATGGCAATGGCTTCCATGTTCCTTCCATTCCTGCCGATGCTCGCCAGGCAAATCCTGCTCAACAACTTCCTGTCCGATGTCCCCGCCATGGGCATCGCTGGCGATAACGTGGACCGCGAATGGGCGAGCACACCGCACCGCTGGGATATCCGCCTGATCCGCCGGTTCATGATCTCTTTCGGGCTGCTGAGCACAGTTTTCGACGTGGTCACATTCGGGGTGCTGGTCTACCTTGTGCGCGGTTCGCCCGAGCTGTTTCGCACGGGGTGGTTCGTGGAATCGCTGCTTACAGAGCTGTTCATCCTGTTCGTCCTTCGCACATATCGGCCCTTCTACAAGAGCCGCCCAGGACGTTGGTTGTTGTGGAGTGCCCTTGCCGTAGTGGTTCTTACGGTGTTGCTGCCATTCCTGCCCTTCGCTGCCCTCTTTGGGTTCGTCCCTCTGCCAGCGCCAGTGATGGCCGCTGTCCTGGGCATCACGGCCGTGTATGTAGTCGTGTCGGAACTGACTAAGCAAGTCTTCTATGCGCGCGCGACGCGGTAGGATGCGGTCATGTCAGAGAGTCACACGAACGAAAGCCGACAGACGCCGCAGGAGCCCCCGGTGCGCCCCCCGCGTCGCCGATTCAGATCCTTGCTCATCGGTGTGTTGCTGCTGTCTGGGCTGGTCCTGGCTGTGACGCACCTCGGTGATATTCAGCGGTTCGGTCAACTGGTGCAGCACGCGCAACCGGCATGGCTCCTAGCCGGACTATGTTTCCAGATCATGACGTACGTCTGCGCTGCCGCTGTGTGGCAGCAGACGCTCCGCCGCGCAGACGTGCGATACTCGGTATTGTCCTTGGTGCCCCTTGCATTCGGCAAGCTCTTCTCTGACCAGGCTTTGCCAAGCAGTGGCATGAGTGGAACGGGGTTCATTGTAGCAGCGTTGAGGCGCCGAGGTATCCCCTCGGAGATCTGCATGGCCGCGTTCCTGGTGGGCCTTGTGACCTACTACACGGCGTACCTTGGCGTGGTCCTGACCAGCGTGGCTCTGCTTTGGTTTCACCATGCTATCTACGGGTGGATCGTTGCTGCCGTTGCCGTGTTCTGTCTGGTTGCGGTGGCCATTCCCACCGGGGCGCTATGGCTGCAACGTCGGGCAAGAGGAGTGCTTCCGGGGCTCTTCGCGCGGATTCCCGGGCTAGGCCAACTGCTGCAAACATATGGCAAAGCGCCCGTCCACCTCCTGCGGACCCCGTCGTTGGTCGCGAAGGTAGTCCTTCTTCAGACAGCGGTTTTCGTATTGGACGCGGCCACATTATGGGCGATGTTGCGCGCCATCGGCCACGAGTCTTCGTTTTTGGTGGCCTTTCCAAGCTTTGTGGTGGCCTCGATAGTCGCAACACTTGGTCCGGTTCCGCTGGGGATAGGAACCTTCGAGGCGAGTTGTGTGGCCATGCTTGGGGCGCTCGGTGTCGGTGTCGAGGCAGCACTTACCGCGACTTTGCTGTTAAGAGGCTTCACCCTGTGGTTGCCAATGCTGCCCGGCATGTGGATAGCCAAGCGCGAACTCCGTTGACGCTGATGTGGCATGGACATTCGGTGGATGAGAGTGCAGCAGGGGATCGGCGATGTGTTCTTGGACAGACGGTGGACGGACGAACGGTACGGCACGCCGGGACGCCACTACGGCTTGCCCGAGATCACAACGACCAGAGGGCCCACCCGGGCAGGCCGTTGCCAGGATGGGCTTTCCCGGGGCGTCGGCTCTGTGGGGGAGGGGCCTGACGCATAGGTGCCGGACCCTCAACTCACGTGGTGAGGATGGGGATTACCTCGCCGCGGCATGGGTGCCTACAGGACGGATTCGATGAAGAGAAGACTGCTCCATGTGATCGGCCCCCTGATAGGCATGGGCATTCTTTGCACGGCGCTCTGGGTCCTGCATCGTGAACTCAGGCAGTTCCACTATCACGACATCGTAGCCGAGCTTCACGCACTGCCGTTGTCGAGCATATTGCCGGCGACGCTGCTCACCATCCTCAGTTACTGGCTCTTGACCGGCTATGACGCGCTGGCAGTGCGTTACATACGCCACCCCTTGCCTTACAGACAGCTCGCTCTGGCCTCGTTCAGCAGCTACGCCTTCAGCAACAGCGTCGGCTTCCCCCTCCTCGGCTCGAGCGCGATTCGCTACCGCCTCTACTCCCGGTGGGGCCTGTCGGCGCTGGAGATCGCGACCGTTGTCCTTTTCTCTGCTGTGACCACATGGCTTGGGGTCATGACGGTCGGAGGCGCTGCATTTCTTGTCCGGCCTGTGGCGCTGCCTGGAGAACTGCACTTGCCCGCTGCGTCTCTTCGTCCGCTGGGTGCGCTGTTCCTCTTGATCGTCATTGTCTACGTCTTGCTCGCAGGCGTAAGACGGCGCCCCTTGAGGATAGGAACCTGGGAGTTGCCGGTCCCCCCGGTTTCTCTGCGCGCGGCCCAGGTCTGCATTGCCTCCCTGGACTGGGCTGTCGCGGGGATTGTGCTCTACGCACTGCTTCCACGCGCAAGCGGCCTGTCGTTGCCCATGTTCTACGCCATCTACCTGACTGCCCAGGTAGCGGCCCTGGTGAGCACAGTGCCAGGCGGCATAGGCGTTCTGGAGACCATCTTGCTGGTCCTGCTCAAGCCGTATCTGACTGCGCCGCAGATCCTTGGTTCGCTCTTGGCCTTCCGCGGGATCTACTACCTGCTGCCTCTATGCGCGGGTGCCCTGGCCCTCGGCGTCCATGAGGTCGTCCTGCGCAAGGAAGAAGGCAGGCGCATTGCACTGGGCGTAGCCAGATGGGCCACGCCGCTCGTCCCGCAGTTCTTCGCTGCGGTCACTTTCCTTGGAGGCGTAGTGCTCCTTTTCTCCACGGCAACGCCGAGTTCGTCGGAGCGCATGGCCTGGATGGGGCGGTTCCTGCCGCTGGCAGTTCTCGAGGCCTCGCATTTCCTGAGCAGCCTCGTGGGGGTCGGCCTTATTCTGGTTGCACGGGGTCTCCAACGCCGAATCGACGGCGCATACTACGCGGCAGTCGGGCTGTTGGCGTTTGGGATCGTTCTGTCGCTGACCAAGGGGGGGCGCTATGAGGAAGCGATCGTCCTTTCGGTGTTCCTGGGGGTCCTCGTCCCTTGTCGCCGAGAGTTTTACCGCAGGGCGTCGGTTGTCAGTCAGCGTTTAACCTTCGGCTGGACGATCGCTGTCGCCATGGCCCTGGTCTGCACCTTCTGTCTGGGCCTATTTGCCCACAAGCACATCGAGTACTCGAGCGACCTCTGGTGGCGGTTCAGCCTTGAGGATGGGAACGCACCAAGGTTCCTGCGGGCCACAGTGGGGATGACCGCCGTTGCGCTCTTTGGCACGCTTGCAGCGCTGCTCCGTCCAGGCGCACCCAAGCCAGAAGCGGCGCGCAGCGGTGAACTGGACATCATTGGGCATATCGTCGAGCGCTCAGCAAAAACCTATGCCTGGCTGGCCCTTTTGGGTGACAAGTCCTTCTTGCTGAACAGGGGGAAGACCGCATTCGTCATGTATGCGACCCATGGGCGTAGTTGGATTGCGCTGGGCGATCCGGTAGGCCAAGAGGAAGAACGTCCGGATTTGGTCTGGCAGTTCCGCGAGCTGGCGGACGCGTACGGAGGCCGCACCGTATTCCATGACGTAGGCGCGGCCAGCCTTGCGCTTTACGTGGATGCGGGACTCGCCCTCTTTAAGGTAGGCGAGCGCGCCGTAGTTCCGTTGCAGGATTTCTCACTGGAAGGGAACTCGCGGAAGGCACTGCGCCGTGACCATCGGCGGCTCGAAAGGGAAGGGCTGACGTTCGACGTCGTTCCCGCGTCGAACGTACCTTCGCTTCTCCCGGAGCTGAAGGAGATCTCGGACGCCTGGCTGGAGCACAAACACACACGCGAGAAGGGTTTTTCGTTGGGTTTCTTCAATGACGACTACTTGAAGCGTTTCCCTGCTGCAATTCTGCGGCAGAATGGGAGGATAGTCGCTTTTGCCAATGTGTGGCCCGGTGCCGGACGGGAAGAACTCTCCCTGGACCTGATGCGTTATCGTCCGAGCGCACCGGTCGGAGTAATGGAGTACCTTTTCATCAAGCTCATGTTCTGGGGAAAAGAGCAAGGTTACCGCCAATTCGATCTGGGTAGCGCTCCTTTAGCGGGGGTAGAGGGCGGCTCCGCCGCACCCCTCTGGAACAGACTCGGCACGTTCGTCTACCGGCACGGGGAGCACTTCTACAACTTCCGCGGGCTGCGCAGCTACAAGGATAAATTCGCCCCGGTGTGGGAGCCGCGGTACTTCGCGTGCCCTGGCGGCCTATCGCTGGCGGAAGCCCTGCTCGATCTGACGGCCCTTACGTCCAGGGGCGTCAAGGGAATCTTCGCCAAGTAGTGCGGGGAGTCGTGATTGCGTTGCCAGACGCAAGGCTGGTTGCGTTCGGACACCTTGTTGACGGCAGCTTGATCCTGTGCTTGTTCGGCAGGAGGTACCGCGAACGCTGTTGCGTGCGAGGCAGGTGGTTGCCATCGTGCTCACACGCCGACCACTGACCATCGGATGCGCGGAACGCTTGTGACACTGGGCTTGCGGAGACTCGCTGAGGGTGGTGCGCCCTGAATGTGTCCGTGGTAGAATCCACCAGACCACTGTGGAGGACGCAATGAACGTTTGGATCTACTCAGTGATTAGCGTCGTGATCGTAAGCATGCTCTCGCTGATGGGCGTCTTCGCGCTCATCCTTCAGGGCGATAGGCTGCAGCGCATCACTCTCTTTCTTGTCAGCTTCGCGGTGGGGGGGCTGCTCGGTGATGCGTTCATCCACCTCATCCCGGAATCGTTCGCGCACCTTGGCACGAAGCTGTCTGCGTCGCTCTACGTGCTGACCGGCATCTTGGGTTTCTTCGTGCTGGAGAAGTACGTGCTCTGGCGACATTTCCATGTGCACGCCGAAGACCGGAAGGTCAAGTCAGTGGTCCCGATGATCCTGCTCGGGGATGCAGTCCACAACTTCATTGATGGAGCGCTGATCGGCGCGAGCTACATCGTGAGCATCCCCCTTGGCGTGACTACTACGCTTGCAGTCGTTCTGCATGAGCTGCCGCATGAGATCGGGGACTTCGGGGTGCTGGTCCACGGCGGCCTGCCGGTAAAGCGGGCGCTGCTGCTAAACTTCCTGACCGCGCTCACGGCCATCGTCGGCACAGTTGCCTCCCTCGTTGTCGGCCCGTACGTGCAAGGCTACGCCGCCGCCGTCGTCCCCATCACCGCCGGAGGATTCATCTACATCGCCGGTGCAGACCTGATTCCCGAGCTCCAGGATGAATTGAGCCCGTGGCGATCGCTGCTGCAACTGCTCTTGATCCTTTGCGGGTTAGGCATCATGCTGCTCTTGCTCTTGATAGGATAGCTGCACTCCAAGGGAAGCGCGTGTGATACCCACCCATGTCACCTTCGGAGTGATCGCATGTCGACCTTAGCTATCCGAGGCCTTTGAACGCGTTGAGGCGGAGGAGATGGGTCCTGGCGTCCACGAGAAGTACCATCAACTTGCACACGAGCTGATAGAAGGCTGAGATTCATGGGCGCGCTGCAGGCGCCCTTTCTTCTTGGCGTCAACGTGAACACTACTTCACATGGGAGAAGAAGCCATGGTGGGGAAAAGGAAACTGCTCTTGCTACTGCCGCTGGCGGTGGTTGCGGGCGTGCTCGGCTACAAGTACTGGCAGAACCGCAGCAAAGACGACCTTGGCGTGATCCCGGTATCGGGCAACATAGAGGTTACTGACGCCGAGGTGAGCTTCAGGATCGCCGGGCACGTGGAAGAGCGTCTCCTCTCTGAAGGCGATACGGTCGAAAGGGGGCAGGTTGTCGCCACGCTGGACCGCAGAGAGCTGGAAAGGGAGGTCGCCTTGCGGCAGGCCGAGGTCAAAGGGGCGAGTGCGGCTCTTGATGAGCTGCTGGCCGGTTCCCGGCCGGAGGAAATCGCCGCCGCTGAGGCGGCCGTCCAGCAGGTGCAGGCCGGCCTCGACGAGCTTCTGGCCGGATCGAGACCGCAGGAGGTAAAAGCTGCCATGGCATCGCTCGATCGTGCGAAGACCGAAGCCGAGCTTCAGAGAAGCGAGTACGAGCGGCAGAAAAGGCTCTACGAAAAAGAAGTAATCAGCAAAAAGGAATACGAGGCTTTCGTGGCGGCGCACAAAGCGGCAGAGGCGAGGCTCAAGGAGGCAAATGAACACCTGGAGCTTGTCCGGGAGGGGCCGCGCAAGGAGCAGATAGAGCAGGCTCGGGCTGCGGTGGCTCAGGCCAGGGAACGCTACGAGCTGGTCAGGAAGGGCCCCAGGCAGGAGACCATAGAGCAGGCAAGGGCACGGTTCGAGCAGGCGGATGCTGCGCTCGCACTGGCTCAAACGCGCCTGGGGTACACGACTCTCGCCTCTCCCCTCTCGGGGGTCGTGCTCTCGGACAACGTGGAGGCCGGCGAGTATGTCTCCCCCGGCACCCCAGTCCTGACCGTGGGTGACCTGGACAACGTCTGGCTGAGGGCCTACATCAACGAGAACGACCTGGGGCGTGTGAAAGTCGGGCAGCCCGTGCGGGTGACCACCGACACCTATCCGGGGAAAGTCTACGAGGGTCGGGTGAGCTTCATCGCCTCGGAGGCCGAGTTCACGCCCAGGAACGTCCAGACGCAGAAGCAGCGTGTAAAGCTCGTTTACAGGGTGAAGATTGACATCCCCAACCCCGAGACGGAGCTCAAGCCCGGCATGCCGGCCGACGCGGAAATCGTGGTGGGCGAAAGGGCAGAGTGATGGAGGCGATACGGACAGAAGGCCTGACAAGGGAGTTCGACGGCATAGCGGCCGTCAATCACCTCGACCTGGAGGTCCAGGAGGGGGAGATCTTCGGCCTGGTGGGCCCGGACGGAGCGGGGAAAACCACCACTATGCGGCTTCTCACCTCCATCATGAAGCCTACATCCGGCGAAGCGCGGGTAGCAGGACACCACACCGTGAGGGAGGCGGAGGCCGTCAAAGAGGTCATCGGCTACATGAGCCAGCGTTTTGGCCTCTACCCTGACCTCAGCGTCATGGAGAACATCAACTTCTACGCCGACATCTATGGCGTGCCCCGGAAAGGGCGCGGCGAGCGAATCGAAGAACTGCTCTCCTTCAGCAACCTCACGCCCTTTAAGAAGCGACTGGCCGGAAATCTCTCGGGGGGCATGAAGCAGAAGCTGGGTCTTGCCTGCGCGCTTATCCACACGCCGAAAGTGCTTTTCCTGGACGAGCCCACCAACGGTGTCGATCCGGTCTCGCGGCGGGACTTCTGGCGCATTCTCTATCAGCTTCTCCGCCAACGCGTCACTATCTTCGTGTCCACCGCATACCTCGATGAAGCCGAGCGATGCAGCCGGCTGGCGCTCATCCATCGGGGCAGGCTGCTCGCCTGCGGCACCGCGGACGAGGTCAAGGGCCTGATGCGCGGAACCATCCTTGAGATACGACCTTCCGAACCTCGGCGCGCGATGACCACGTTGCAGGAGAAGCTGAAGCGGGTCCCCGTCAGCCTGTTCGGTGACAGGGTGCACATTGCGACTGAGGAGCCGGAACGAACCGCCCAGCGGGCGGAGGAGGTTCTCGCCGGAGCCGGCATGGAGATGGGAGAAGCGCTGCCGGTCGAGCCGTCGCTGGAGGACGTCTTCGTGTCAGTGCTGGCGCAGCAGGAGGACCAGATCGATGGGTGAGGCGCAAAACGGCCAGGCAGTGATAGTAAGAGACCTCACCAAGCGGTTCGGGGTATTCACCGCTGTGAACAGGGTCAGCTTCGATGTGGCCAAAGGGGAGATATTCGGATTTCTCGGTCCCAATGGGGCGGGCAAATCCACCACCATCCGCATGCTGTGCGGGATCCTGGCGCCAAGCGGCGGCCAAGGAAGCGTGGCCGGCTTCGACGTCAAAACCGAGCCCGAACAGATCAAGTCCCACATCGGCTACATGAGCCAGAAATTTTCGCTGTATGAAGACCTGACGGCCGAAGAGAACATTGACTTCTACAGCGGCATCTATCGCATCGTGCAGGAGAAGAAACGGGAGCGCAAGGAATGGGTCATTGAGATGGCGGGGCTCAGAGAACACCGCGGCTCGCGCACCGGCGTGCTCAGCAGCGGCTGGAAGCAGCGCCTGGCCCTGGGGTGCGCCATCCTGCACGAGCCGCCCATCATCTTCCTGGATGAACCCACCAGCGGTGTGGATCCCATCAGCCGCCGGCAGTTCTGGAACCTCATCTACGAGCTGGCGGCAAAGGGCGTAACGGTCTTCGTGACCACTCATTACATGGACGAAGCCGAGTACTGCGACCGCGTCGGGCTGATCTACCGGGGCGAACTCATTGCCATCGGCACGCCCCGTTCTCTTAAGACGGAGTTCATGAGGGACACTGTCCTGGAGGTGAGCTGCGAGCGGCCGCAGGACGCGATGGAGGAGATACAGAGGCTGGAGAATATCAAGGAGGTGGCACTCTTTGGGAAGGGCCTGCACGTGGTCGTGCAAGAGGGCCGGGAAGCCGAAGAACCCGTACGAAGCCGGCTCATCGCGGCAGGTTACGGCGAGGTCGGGGTTGAGAGGATTATCCCCTCCCTGGAGGACGTCTTCGTCTCGCTCATAGAGGCCCGTGACCGGCAGGAACAGCCGCTCCAAGAGGTGGCGCAATGAAACCGCTGCGCACATGGGCCGTCGCCCGGAAAGAGTTTACCCACATCATCCGTGACCCTCGAAGCCTGGGGATGGCCGTCGCCATACCGATGCTGCTCCTGGTCCTGTTCGGATATGCCCTAACGCTGGACGTGGAGAACGTGCCCATGGTTGTCTGGGACAGGGGCGAAAGCGCGGCGAGCAGGCAGTTCATAAGCCGCTTCCAGGGTTCGCGCTACTTCTCTATCCGCGCGTATGTGAGCAGCTATCCCGAGTTGGAGAGGGCCATCGACTCCCGCAAGGCACTTGTAGCGCTTGTCCTCCCGGAGGACTTTGCCGGGCGCATCGAATCGGGCCGCTCGGCCGAGGTTCAGATGATCGTTGATGGAAGTGACTCCAACACGGCGACCATAGCCATCGGTTATGCGGATACTGTGGTGGCAGGCTACACGCAGGATGTTGCCCTCCAGGCGGCCTACCGCTCCGGGGAGAAGCAGATTGAGGCGCCGCTGGATGTTCGCCCTCGCGTCTGGTTCAACCCCGAAATGGAGTCGCGCAATTACATCATTCCTGGCCTCATCGCGGTGATCATGATGGTCATTGCCGCTCTCCTGACCTCGCTGACAATCGCTCGGGAGTGGGAGAGCGGGACGATGGAGCAGCTCATCTCTACACCCGTGAAGGTCCCCGAGCTGATCTTAGGCAAGCTTCTTCCCTACTTCGGCATCGGCATGCTCGACGTGCTGCTGGCGGTGCTCACTGGAGTGTTCCTGTTCCAGGTCCCATTGCGGGGGAGCGTGGTGCTCGTGTTCGGGATGGCAGCCGTGTTCCTGGCGGGCTCACTGGCCCTGGGCATGGTCATAAGCATCGTCACAAAGAGCCAGCTCATCGCCAGCCAGCTTGCCATGGTGCTCACGTTCCTGCCCTCGTTTCTCCTGTCGGGGTTCATGTATGCCACTACGAACATGCCGACGGCGATCCGGTTTATCACGTATCTCATTCCCGCGCGCTATTTCGTTGCCTTGCTCAAAGGCATCTACATGAAGGGCGTGGGGCTTCGCATCCTGGCACTCGAGGCCGTGTTGCTGGCCTGTTTCGCGGTGGTGGTCCTGGCTGTGGCAAACGTTGCATTCAAGAAGAAACTGGCCTGAGCCATGTTCGAGCGAGTCAGACACATGCTGGTCAAGGAGTTCATCCAGGTCCTGCGCGACCCGCGGATGAAGGGGGTGATCTTCGTCATGCCCCTCGTCCAGCTCATGGTGTTCGGGTATGCCGTCACGACGGACGTAAGGCACATCCGCACCGCCGTCTATGACCTCGACAATAGCGTGGCGAGCCGGGAACTAGTGGCCCGCTTTGAGGAGTCGGGCTACTTCGACATCGTGCGGCGAATTAGCGGCGAGGGGGAAGTGAGCAGCCTGTTGGATCACGGGAAGGTGCAGGCCGTGCTGCGCATGAACCATGGCTTCGAGGACACGCTGCGAAGCGGCCGCGCCGCCGGGCTACAAATCATCGTGGACGGGACCGACTCTAACACCGCCGGCGTCATCCTGGGCTACGGAGCGAAGATCGCCGGACAGTTCTCCCGCAAGGCGCTTGCTGCGCGCCTTACGCGCTTGGCCGGTGTCTACCCGCAGCCTCCCGAGGTTGACCTCCAGACGCGGGCATGGTTCAACGAGAACCTGGAGAGCCGAAACTTCTATGTGCCCGGCGTCATAGCCATTCTCACCATGCTGGTCACCCTGATGCTCACAAGCATGGCGATAGTGCGGGAGAAGGAAATCGGGACGATGGAGCAGATCATGGTCACACCCATCACCCCGACCGAGTTCATACTGGGCAAGACTGTGCCATTCGCCCTGATTGCCTTTGCCGACGTCGTCGTCATTTCTCTGGTGGCAGCCTTATGGTTCCAGGTCCCTGTAAGAGGAAATCTCTTGCTCCTTTTCATTGCCACGGCACTCTACCTCATGACTGCTCTGGGGATAGGACTCTTGATCTCGACGGTCAGCCGCACGCAACAGCAGGCCATGATGACCACGTTCTTCTTCTTTTTCCCTGCCGTGTTGCTCTCGGGATTCATGTTCCCCATCGCCAACATGCCCAAGGTCATTCAGTGGCTCACCTGCCTCAATCCGCTTCGGTACTACCTGGTCATCGTGCGGGGCATTTTTCTAAAAGGCGTAGGCCCTGTTGTGCTCTGGCCTCAGATGGTGGTGCTGGGGGTAATGGGAATGGCCGTGCTGTGGCTGGCGTCGAAACGGTTCCGCAAGACCATTGCGTGACAGCAAAAGGACCTTAAGGCATGATCAACGACATGAGAACGAAGATGGCAGGAATGGTCGCGAGCCTTATCTTGCTGGGCGGCTGCACAGCGGTAAAGCCCGATGTTCCCAGGATCGAGGACTACCTGCCCAGAGCGGGCCGGACTCCCATTGAACTCCCAGGAGAGGCTCCCGAAGAAGCGGCTGTGGATCGCCGAGTCCCCGGTGAGATGACCGAGAAGCCCCTGACGGTCGAAGCCTGCGTCCGCATTGCACTGGACGGGAATCCCCTCCTCCAGGCGGCCAGGGAAGGTGTGGCCGCGGCAAAGCAAGCCATCGGCGAGGCGAAGGCCCCTTATTACCCCACGCTCGATCTTCAGGCAAGCTACTCCCGCTGGCAGAGCCATGCGTTCCTGCCCTCGGGTCTCTCGGCGTCCGGCATCCCCGGCATCATCGGGCCTACTGACGACTGGCTGACGGCGCTCGAGGCTCGGTACCTCGTGTTTGACAGCGGGGAGCGACGGGCGCGCCTTGCCTCGGCTGTGGCCCGAGGAGGTATGGCGGCCGAAGAGGCCGCCGCTGCCCGCCAGGACGTCGCCCTCGCCGTCCACATCGCATACTACGGCCTGCTTTCGACCCTCCGAGGCGAACTCGTGGCAGAGGAGAACCTGGCCCGTGCGGAAGATCACCTGCGGCTGGCAAGGGACCAAGCGGACGTGGGCGCGGTTCCCAAAGCGGATGTGGTCAGGGCTAAAGTGGAGGTGGCCGATTCCCGCCTCGCGCTGGTCCGCGCTCGAAGCATAGTGAATAAAGCCCGGGGCTCCCTCAATGTCGCCATGGGTCTGCCGGTGAGCCTGCCAGTCGGCGTGGAGACGGAAAGCGAAGAGCTTACAGCACCCCAGGAAGCTGACCTTGCCGCAGCGCTCGAGGCTAGCCTCGATCACCGGCCCGCCTTGAGGGCAGGCCTTCAGAAGATCGCCGCAGCTCGGGGGGAGGTAAGGGCAGCTGAGAGCGCCTACGGCCCCAGGATCACGGCCCGCGGCAAGTTTGGCCGGCGGGATGCGGAATTCTTCCCGGAGGACGAAGAGTGGTCAGCGGGCATCTCGCTCGAGCTCCCCATCTTCACCGGCTTCGATCGCCAGCACAGGCTGTCGCGCGAAAAGGCCGAACTCTCCGCCGAGGAGGCGCGCCTGCGCCAGCTCATACTCCAGGTCCAGGACGAGGTTTGGACCGCCTACTATGGACTGAAAGAGGCCTATGAGGCGTTCGAAGCCACTGTGGTCCTGGTAGAGGACGCCAAAGAGAGCCTGCGCCTCGTTCGAGAGCGGTATGAAGCCGGTGCCTCGACCATCAACGACCTGCTTGATGCGCAGACAGCGTTGGCGCGGGCCGAGGTGAAGCGATCCACTGCGGAGTTGGACTACTTTGCGGCACGCGCGGTATTCAAGCATGCTGTCGGAGTCCTGCTGCCTCAAGACCACCCCGCTTCGACCTCCACGGAAAGCGAGCCCGGCCATGAATGAGCAGAACGGCTCCCAGCACAGCATCACCTGGCGCGGATCCGGCAGATCATCGAAGAGGATAAGGCGGCGCCGAAAAAGCAGCGGCATAGGGCCAAACGCATCTTCGAGCGCATCCGGTCGGAGGGCTATGAGGGGGGCTCTCGCGCAGGTCAAGGAGGCCGTCCGCGCCATCAAGCAGGTCACACGTGAGGTGTTCGTGCCCCTGGTGCATCGGCCGGGGGAGGCGCAGGCGGATTTCGGCCATGGGCTCGTGCGTGAGCGCGGGGCCCTGCGCAAGGTGGTGTTCTTCGTGATGGCGCTTCCCTGCAAAGTGCAGGGCTTGGACAACTCCTTCGTGCGGGCCGTCGTGATAGAAGAGAAGTGAATGCGGTGATGCCTGTGGGGTGACGGAGGCGTGGTCTCCTGGGACCGGGCTGCCCCCTTTCATGGCGGTCAGTCTGGACGGCGCTTGCGTCATCCGCCGTTGGCAGCGCGGCAGTCAGATCCATGCCTTGCGAAGGAGCAGCGCCTTGACGCCCTGCGTCAAGAGAACGTAGCACGTCAGCGTCACGGCGAGCAGGAGCCAATAGAGCGGCGGCAACGGAGTGAGGCCCAGTGACGGGCCTATGGGCGAGGACGGCAGCCACATGCCGATGATCATGATGCAAGCTGTGGTCACGATCAGCGGCCAACTGGCACGGCTCTGGATGAACGGGATCCGGTTCGTGCGGATGATGTGGATGATCAGGGTCTGCGTCAACAGTGACTCGACGAGCCAACCCGTGTGGAACAGTGGTGCCCGAGTGGGGTCCCAGCACTTGAAGACGTAGAGCATGATGAAGTAGGTCGTGTAGTCGAAGATGGAGCTGATGGGCCCGATGAAGAGGATGAACCGGAAGATCTCCCCCATGGACCAGGGGCGCGGTTTGGCAATCTGTTCCGGGTCCACGGCATCGGTGGGAATAGCGACCTGGGAGAAGTCGTAGAGCAGGGTGTTCGTGAGGATCTGAATCGGCGCCATCGGCACGAACGGCAGGAAGGCGCTGGCACCCACAACGCTGAACATGTTGCCGAAATTGGAGCTGGCGCCCATGCGTATGTACTTGATGATGTTGGCGAAGACCTTCCGCCCTTCCATTACGCCTTCCGACAGAACCATCAGGCTCTTCTCGAGGAGGATCGCATCGGCCGATTCCTTTGCAAGGTCGGCGGCCGTGTCCACGGAGATGCCCACGTCGGCGCTGTGCAGAGCCGGGGCATCATTGACCCCGTCACCCAGGAAGCCGACAACATGCTTCCTGCTCTGCAGCGCTTTGACAATTCGCTGCTTGTGGGCCGGCGAGAGCCGGGCGAAGATGGTGGTTCTCTCCGAGACCTCCGCCAATTCGGCCTCCGACATCTTCTCGACCTCTGCGCCCAGCAGCACCTGCTCGGTTGAAAGGCCCACCTCATGGCAAATCTTCCGGGTGACCAGCTCATTGTCGCCGGTGAGTACCTTGACGGACACCCCGCGCTCCTGTAGGGCAGCCAGCGCCGCCGCCGCAGTCTCCTTGGGCGGGTCCAGGAATGCGACGTAGCCCTTGAGGACCAAGTCTTTCTCGTCATCTTTGGAGTAGGCCGGCTTGCGCTCAAGATCCTTGCTGGCAATTGCCAGGACCCGGAAGCCATCCTTGCTGAGCTCCCTGTGCTCCTCCTCCAGATCAACGACGAGGATGGGCTGCAGCGGATAGATCTTCCCCTCAAGCTCGAACCGGGTGCAGCGCTTGAAGACCTCTTCCGGAGATCCCTTGGTGATGAGCTGCAAGGTCCCGTGCGGGGCTTCGACGACGACGGACATGAGCTTGCGCGAGAAGTCGAAGGGAATCTCGTCGATTTTCTGGTACGCCGGGATGTTCAACTCCGCATGCAGTTCCTTGTGATCCAGAATGGCACGGTCCAGCACGTTCTTCAGCCCGGTCTGGAAGTGACTGTTGAGGTATGCCAGCATCAGGACAGCGCCGTTCTCCTGGCGAACCACGTTGAAGTGCCTCTCGAGGATGACGCGATCCAACGTAAGCGTGCCCGTCTTGTCCGTGCACAGCACGTCCATCGCACCAAGGTTTTGGATCGAACTGAGGCGTTTGACGATCACCTTTTTGCGAGACATTGCTATCGCGCCCTTGGACAGACAGACCGTCACGATCATCGGGAGCATCTCAGGTGTCAAGCCCACGGCAACGGCCATGGCAAAGAAGAAGGCTTCCTCCCAGTTGTGTTTGGTCAGCCCGTTGATGACGAAGACCAGCGGGATCATGACCAGCATGAAGCGGATCATCAGCCACGTCATGCCGCTGATGCCCTTGTCGAAACTGCTCGGCGGCGGTTGGCCAACGATGGCGTTCGCCATTCGGCCCAGGTAGGTCTTCGAGCCGGTCGTGAGCACGACAGCCGTCGCCGTTCCGCTCTGGACGCTTGTGCCCAGGAAGCAGACGTTGCTTAGTTCCAGCGGTGGCCGGTCCTTCGCATCCTGTCGCACGCAGACTTTCTCCACCGGCAGCGACTCGCCCGTGAGCGCACTCTGGGTGACGAACAGGTCGCGGCACGAGATCAGCCGCACGTCGGCCGGGATCATGTCGCCGGCGGAGAGGCTGACCAGGTCGCCGGGAACCAAGTGCTCCAGCCGCACCTCACGGGTCAGCTTGTCGCGGACGACGGTTGCGGTGACGCTGATCATGGCGGCAAGCTTCGCCGCAGCCGAATTGGCCCGCGCCTCCTGCACGAAACGCAGGGTCACGCCCAGCGCCACCATCAGCGATATCACGGTGCCCGCCCGCACGTCGCGGGTCAGGAACGACACCGTCCCCAGCAGAACCAACACGATCACCAGGGGGTTGATGGCGGCCCTGCCCAGCAGCCTGATCAGATCGTAACGCCGCTGCTGGCCCACGATGTTGGGGCCGTATTCGTCCAGGCGACGCTCTGCCTCTTCCTCCGTCAGGCCGGCGGTGGAGGTCTGAAGGTTCCTCAGCACGTCTTCGGCCTCGGCCTGAGCGGCCTCCAGGACCAAAGGCGAAACGCTGACCCCCGACGGCATCCGCCGCAGCACATCCAGAACGCCTCTGGGCCTCACAGGCAGCCACATGCTTGAGACCACCCTCCAGACTGGATCGGACTATCTCCGTGCAACCTCAAACGGACGCTCAGTGCGCGCCGTCCTTGCCAGATGCGGCTCTCGTTCAGACATGCAAGTTCAGCGGTCAGATTGTATTGCTCTTTCGTCGCCTGGTCAATTCCCTGAGCCTGGGTTTCCCAGGTTCACCCGTCGGCATTCATGCCGTCCCGCTGCCCTCTCCAGCGGTTACGCCCCGGCGGGAGAAGGCTGCTTCGGTTTGCATCTGGCCTGAGGAACAGAATGATTCATACCACTTGCTGCTTTACCACCTACGCACCGTAGGCTCATGGGTCACAAATCCCGGGGGCACGACACGAATGGCTAAGGACCTGCCGGTCATGACCAACACATATTGTATGTTGAATCCATACTCGCTGCTTTGGCATGGAACCTCCAGGATCTTGGCGAGGCATCACAAGAATAAGAGCTACCGCTTGAGGCAGTCGCGGGGGAAGGTCGGCGGGAAGGTATCGGGCAGCCGCGACAAGGATTCCTCATAGGAGGGAATTGACACCCGTCGCGCGATGGGATAAAGTGGGCCGGGTGGTACGTTTTTCGCCCCCACCCCGCCGCGCTTTTCAAGCGGCGCTTGCAGTCATCAGGAAAGAGCGGAAATCTCGTTTCGGCAACGAGTGGAAATGCGCGCAATCAACAAGGTTGACTTCATCGGCCATGCCTGACATGCTGTCAGAACGGTTTCGGCAGGTTCCCTCGTGTCGTCGTCGCCTCGCGAGTCCTCAGTAAGGGGTTGGGCATGAACCTTTCGTTCCCAGACCTTGCGGTTCTTCTGATCTATTTCGCCGGCCTGACGGCGCTCGGCGTCTGGTGCGCCAGGCGGACCAGGACGAGCGACCAGTTCATGACCGCCGGCCGCACAATGGCCGGCTGGGCGCTCGCCCTGACGCTCTTCGGCTCCTTTGTCAGCAGCATCAGCTTCCTGGCCCAGCCCGGCAAGTCCTACGCTGACAACTGGAACCCCTTCGTCTTCTGCATCGCCCTGCCTTTCGCCGCCGTCGTCGGAACGTTCATCTTCGTCCCCTTTTACCGCAAGACCGGTGAAGTCTCGGCCTACTCCCACCTCGAACACCGCTTCGGCCCCTGGGCCAGGACCTACTCGACCGTCTGCTTCATCCTGCTTCAACTGACGCGCACCGGCGTGGTCACATTCCTGCTCTCAATGGCCCTTGCTCCCGCCCTCGGGATGGATCCGACGAAAGACACCGGCGGGCTGATCGCAATAATCGTCGCCGTCGGCGTCGTAATGACAGTTTTCCCCCTCATCGGCGGAACCGGCGCCGCAATCTGGACGGGCGCCGCGCAGAGCATAGTCCTGGTCCTCGGTATGGTCGTCTCGATGATAATGGTCTTCGTGCGAATGCCCGGCGGCGCGGGCCGGGTCTTCGAGATCGCCTCGCAGCACAACAAATTCAGCCTGGGCAGCATGGACCTCAACTTCGCCAAGTCCACCATCCTCGTCGTCTTCCTCTATGCCCTCGCCGAAAACCTGAAGAACTTCGGCGTCAACCAAACCTACGTTCAGCTCTACGCGACGGCGAAGTCGGACAAGGACGCGCGCGCCTGCGTCTGGGCCGGGGCGTTGATGTATATCCCTTTGGCTGCGATGACCTTCATGGTCGGCACGGCCCTCTTCGCCTTCTACTCCGCCCAGCCCGGCCTGCTTCCGGAAGGTATCAAGAGCGACAGAGTATTCCCCTACTTCATCTACACGCAACTGCCCCCCGGGATCAAGGGCCTCGTCGTAGCGGCCATCTGCGCCGCCGCAACGGATTCAAGCTTCAACTGCATAGCCACCCTCTTCCACTGCGACATCTACAAGCGCTATCTCCGCCCGACGCCCTCAGAACGCGAATCCCTGCTGGTCCTGCGCATAAGCACTCTGCTCTGCGGCGTGATAGGCGTGGCGATATCAATAGCCATGATCCGGGTCAAGACGATACTTGACGCATGGTGGACCCTGGCCGGCATCATGGCGGGGGGAATGCTCGGGCTGTTCCTGCTTGGTCTGGTCTGGCGCCGCGCCGGTAACAAGGCGGCGATCGCCGGCGTCACAGTCGGCACGGCGGCGATCGTCTGGATGAGCCTGTCGCTCGAATCCTTTTGGGGGGTCGTCCGGGTCGTCGCCCCGAACGCCCACGCCCCAGCGTGGTTCCAGCCCTACCGCTTCCCCTGGCACGAGTTCATGATCCCCGTCGTCGGGACTGCGTTGATTATCGTCATCGGGCTATTGGTCGGACTCGTGTCCCCGAGACGCGACGCTCCGGCGCAGAAGTAAGATGGGCGCTCTGCGCCCGCGCCGATGGAGCGGACAGACTCCAGGACAACCGGCTCAGGGAAGTGCCCTGGCAGGCTTCTTAGCCACATGACGGCCTCATCACCCCTGGACAGCTCTTCAATCAGTCCCCCGGTCGAAGCGATCCGCTCGCCCAGCATCTCGATCAGCGAAATGTCTTCTGACAGCAGCTTGCCATCAGGGACAGGCAGCCCGATGCCTTCCAGCCATCTCATCCCTTCTCTGCCGTAGAGGTCGCTCACATCCTGGCGCCCCATCGAGTGTTGCGCCAGGAGCGCCTTCATTGATTCACCACCGCGGCGATCACCTTGGCCACGCGCTTTGCCGCGTTTCGCACGGCGTCTGACGGCGCTTGGCCGAACTCACGGGTGGCGGGCTGAAGGCCGACGATGATGATCTCAAGACTGAGGAACCGCCGGAGGTAATCCGTCATCACGCGGAGGGGCAGACTGTGCGTTGAGAAGGAAGCGTTGCCTGTGAACGCGGTCTCCTCGATGATGCCGACATCTCCCGGCTTCTGACCCATGTCGGCGGCGTCCAGGATGATGAGATGGGTAGGACGGAACTGCTTGATCTCGCCTGTCAGGTTCTCCGGGGCTGTATGAGCAAGGAAAACCTGCAAGCTGGGGCCTCCTGGTCTGGGTCTGAAGGTTACGGTGAGCTCTTCGGCAACCAGGAGACCCGCTGCGTCATCCCCCCGCAGTTCCGAACCGACGGCCAGCACAGCGATGCGATCAGCCCCTTCAAGTCTTTCCCTGAGAATCGCTTTCAGTTTTCGCATCGGTCGCCTGCTCGGAGACGCAGGGTGCTTTCACCTGACTACATTGGGATACAGCCTTCCGGCGATGGTCACCAAAACAGTTGTGGCACCAAATAGGATGCCCAGGTCGAACCCGACACCGTAGGTGCTCGTTCCTCCGGTCACCATAAGTGAGCGCAACGCATCCACCTCGTACGTCAATGGGTTGACGCGCGAAACAACCTGCAGCCACGCTGGCATGATAGCGATCGGGTAGATCGCATTGCTGGCGAAGAACAGCGGCATTGTGAGCACCTGGCCGATCCCCATGAACCGCTCGCGCGTCTTGACCAGGCAGGCAATGATGAGCGAGAGCGTGGAAAAGAGCGCCGCACCCAGAATAATCGTGCAGAGGACGCCGGTTAAGGCGAGCGGACCCCATTGCATCTTCACGCCTAAGAGCAATGCGAGCACGTAAATGATGATCGCCTGCGACAGGGCGCGAACGCCCGCCGATAGGGCCTTGCCCAACACGAGCGCCGAGCGCGGCGCGGGGGACGCAAGGAATTTATGGACGATCCCCAGGTCACGCTCCCAGATGATCCCAAGTCCGTAAAAGATCGAGATGAAGAGGACGCTCTGCGCCAGAATACCGGGGGCCATGAAATCAATATAGCGAAGGTCTCCGGTCGGAATGGCCCGGAGTCGGGTGAACACCTGGCCGAACACCAACAGCCACAGGGCCGGCTGCATCGCGCGAGTGATCAACTCAGTCGGATCGTGGCGCAACTTACGCGCTTCCACCTCCGCGATGACGATGGTTTTGTCTATGAATCCTGCAACAACGGCCAAGGGATTCACTCGACCGCCCGGCAGAACGGGGCTAACCGAGGCGGCGTGCGGTGCGCCTGGTTCTGGAAGTCTCACGGTAGCTGCCTCCTGATTCCGGTGATGAGCCGGCATAATGCGCAAAGACTTGTTCCAGCGTGGCGCCTTCTATGCCGACGCTGCCCTTGAGTTCAGTCGGCGCGCCGATCGCCATCACTTGGCCCAGGTGCATGATCGCAACTCGATTGCACAAGTCGTCGGCTTCCTGCATGTAGTGAGTTGTCAGGAGAATAGTCGTGCCATACTCGGTTCGCAGATGCTCGATGCGTTCCCACACGGCCTGACGAGCCAGCGGATCCAGGCCGATCGTCGGCTCATCCAGGAACAGAACCGTTGGCTCATGCAGCATGGATTGTGCGATTTCCAGCCGCCGGATCATGCCGCCCGAGTACGTGCGGACGAGTCTGTCCGCTGCATCGCTCAGGCCCATGAGCTCCAAGGCATTTCGTACGCGCGATTGCCGCTCGGCGCGTGGAAGGTCGTACAACTTGGTGAAGATCAGCAAGTTCTCGTAACCAGTCAGCATGCCGTCGGCGGAGAGCATCTGTGGCACGTAGCCGATTATGCGCCGCACCCGACCAGCCTGCCGCACCACGTCGAAGCCCCCGACTTGCGCCGTCCCCGAAGTGGGAGGCAACAACGTGGTCAGGATCTTGATCACGGTGGTCTTTCCTGCACCGTTCGGGCCGAGCAGCCCGAAAACCTCGCCTGCCTCCACTGCAACACTGAAGCTATCCACTGCCTTCAATTGGCCGAAGCAGCGGGTTAACGAGGCAGTTTCCAGGATTGGCATACTATCTCCGATCTTGGCTTCGCGGCGTGAAGAGCCGTTGCAGGATCTCCATTGTCTGCGAGACCCGGGCGAGGTCCGAGGGGGAGAGCGCTGCGAATCGCTCGGCCAGCGAAGACTGGGTAGCGGCACGCGCCGAATCCTGCATGGCCCGTCCGGCCTCGGTAAGTGAAAGCGTCAGGCACCGGCGGTCATCGGGGCGCGTCTCACGCCTCACAAGATTGCGCGCCACCAGGCCGTCAATCATCTTGGACATTGAGGGCAGCGTGAGGCCGATGTGCTCTGCGACATCTGAGAGCGACGCCCCCTCGTGGCGCTTCAGGAAGGCCAAGGTGCGGAACTGGGGCACGGAGACATCGGGCGTGCGATGGCTGCGCATCTCCTCGCGGATGGCGCGCATTACCAGCGGCACGGCTTCCAGGACCTGTTGGGAACACCTATAGGGGGAGACGGACATGGTTTCCCTTTCACATAATGTCAATCTGCAAGTATATGCCGCGCGACAGTCCTCGTCAAGCGGACAGCCGCTTGAGGGGAGCATCATGTCCAGGCAAAGTGACTGCGGCCGTTTGAAAAGCGTTCGTGGTCGAGCTATCCTACTTCTGGCACGCCCGTCATTCGGCGTCACGGCCGAGGGTGCGGGAGAACGACTGAGAAGTTGACCACTTGTTTGCAGGACATGCAGAGCCATGGATTTGCGCCGCGTACTCTGGCCCGCTCTGACCTCACGTGCGCCCCGGCCGGGCATACAGCATTTCCGCATCGAGCGTCCTGACCGCTATTCGCGTGTTCATCTCCGCGTCGAGCAGGATGGGGGCGGGGTGATGCTTGTCGACGCAACAGTTGCGGTGCGACTGAACCGCACGGGCATGGAGATCGCGCGTGCAATCCTGGAGGGAAAGCCTCTGGAGCTGGCACGGCGCGAGCTGCGAAGGACGTTCCGCAAGGCAAGCGCGGTGCAGATCGCGAACGACTACGAGAAGATAAAGCAGATCCTTTTCCCCACAGACCCGGACAAGGCAGTCTGCCCCTGGCTCGATCTCGCCTCGAAGGAGGATGAACCGTTCTCGATCAAGGTGTCCGCGCCGTATCGAGCCGACCTTGCTGTCACATATCGTTGCCAGAACGACTGCCCGCACTGCTATGTGGAGAGGTCGCGGGAGATGCCGTCGCTCTCGCGCGAGGAGTGGAAGACGGTTCTCAAAAAGCTGTGGGACGCCGGCGTACCGCACATATGTTTCACCGGCGGCGAGGCGACCCTCTGCGAGTATCTCGTCGAACTCGTGGAGACGGCGGAGGACCTGGGACAGGTCACTGGGCTTCTGACGAACGGACGCAAGCTCTCCGATCGTGACTATGCCCGCACCCTGGTTGGCGCCGGCCTGGACCACGTGCAGATAACCATAGAGTCCCACGTTGAGGATGTCCACAACCGCATGGTGGGCGCGGCGGGCTTCCGCGAGACCGTGGCCGGCCTCCAGAATATGGTCGCCGAAGAAATATACACCGTAACCAACACAACCCTGACCCAGTTGAACGCGCCGCAGATCGAACAGACGGTGGAGTTCCTGCACGGGCTTGGCGTGAAGGCCTTCGCCTGCAACTCGCTTATCATTTCTGGCGGAGGGAAAAGCAGCGGCGTGGGGCTGACGATTGGAGAGCTGGCCCGGATTCTGCCGCTGGTGAGCGGCAGGGCGCGCGCACTGGGCATGCGGTTCATCTGGTACACGCCGACGCCTTACTGCCGCATGAACCCGGCGCAACTCGGCCTTGGGTTCAAGCGGTGCACTGCGGCCGAGTACAACATCTGCATCGAGCCCAACGGCGACGTGCTGCCGTGCCAGAGCTGCTACCGTGTCGCCGGCAACATCCTCACCGACGACTGGAACCGCATCTGGGCGGGAGAAGTCTTCAGGGACATCCGAGAGCGCCTGTCCGTGCCGGATGACTGTCGCTCCTGCCCCGATTTCTCCGTATGCGGCAGCGGTTGCCCGTTGAGCCGCGAACACGACATGATTCACTGCACGGACAGGGTATCGGAGGGGTAAGAGGTGGGCCTGAAGCGCGCGACTGTAGCGGTGGCCTTCCTGACGTTCTGCTTTGGCTGGGTCCTCAGTTCTTCTGCTCGCGCCCAGGAGTACCGGTTCAGTGTGCCGGAGATGGAAGTGGTGCTCACCGTCGAGCCGGATGCATCCGTGCTCGTCGAGTATCACATGAAGTTCCAGAATCAGCCTGGCGCGCACGCGATTGACGTCGTGGATATGGGCATGCCCACGAAGGACTATGAGGTGCTGGGGGCCTCGATTGACGGCAAGCCGCTGCACTCCTGGCGACCCTCCACCTACATCGAGACAGGGCCGGAAGTGCACCTCGAGCCGTTCGCGATTCCGGCGGGCTCCGCGGGGGTGTTCGAATGCCGCGCCCGCGTAAGAGACATGGTGTACGAGGATCGGACTGACAGCCAGCGCGCGTCGCTGCGTTTCACGCCCACCTGGTTTGGCGATAGATACGTCGTGGGTGACACGGACCTCCTTCTGACCGTGAAGTTTCCTCCTGGGGTGCAACCCGACAGTGTTGTGTGGCATTCGGACGAGAGGAAGTTCTTTCAGAAGGGCATCCTGCACCCGGACAACGTGGCCTTTGTTGCCTGGAAAGAGCGCTATCGGCTCACCGGGCCGATGATGTTCGGGTGCTCATTCCCCCGCGCCGTGATGCAGCGCGTCGTGAAGAGCAGCCTTTGGAAGATGTTCCTGCTCTGGTGGCAGAATTCCAAAGGGGCGCAGCAGGTCAGCGGCGTGCTCTACCTTATTCTGTTCACATGTTGCTTCCTCCTCTTGACGCGTGGGACGGGATTCACCCTCCTGGGCGTCTTCACCGGCGGGTTCATTATCGTCATGGTGACTTCCCCGATCCTGCATCTCTGCCTGTGGCCGCTGATCCCGATGATGGGAGGCGCGTGGTATCTCTTCATGGAGCGCCGCAAGCCCCACTACATGCCGGCGCTCGCAAGGGTGGAAGGTGGGAAGATATGCCGCGGGCTGACTTCTGCGGAGGCTGCTGTCCTGCTGGAGTTGCCCCTGCACCGAGTGCTTGGCATGGTTGTCACGGACATGGTGAGCAAGGGCGTCATACGCCTTACCGAAGCCGAGCCACCGCAGGTCGAGCCTGTCGGGACGAGGTCGGCGCCGAATGTCGTCGAGCTGCCCGACGGGCGCAAGGTGAGTCTTGAGCCCTACGAAGTTGGGTTCCTGGACGTGTTGTCCGCTCCGCCGAAGGAGATGGATGAGAAGGACTTCAGCGAGCCGCTGGAGAGACTCGTGGGCTTCGTCAGGTATAAGATGGCGGGGTTCGATGCGGATGCGACCCGCCAGTACTATCGCAGCATCACGGAGCGCGCGTGGGACCAGGTGAGCGGTGAGGAGGATCCGAAAAGGAAAGACGATCTGGCGAACCGGCACCTCAACTGGCTGTCAATGGCCGACGACTACGACGATCGAATGGAGACGCAGAGGGAGCAAGGCTGGTACTACATCCCGCGCTGGTACTATTGGTCAGGAGCCGGGCGGCGCAGGGATTGGGTCGGAGACATAAACAGGTGGGTGACCCCAGCCGCAGAACGTTCGTCACGGGGCATCGTGGTGCCCGCCAAAGGCCTTGACCTCCGCGGCGTGGACCACTTCACGCTTGATGCGTTGAAGGAACTCGCGCGGTCGGCTGCAAGCGGAGGCTCAGGCTGCGCGGGTGGTGGATGCGCGTGTGCCTGCGCCGGATGCGCCTGCGCGTGCGCATGTGCCGGCGGAGGAAGGTAAGTCCTGGAGGGGACGTGGTAGGCGAAGGGGAAGGGAGTGCAGCGAAGGAGAAACTGGAGGAGCTTGACGCCCAGTACCAACGTCAGGCGGCATGGTTCTCCGGGGTGCGGGCGAATCTCCTGCGACGGGTTGGAATCCAGGGCAAGCGCCAGGTGCTTGAACTCGGTTGCGGGACCGGTGCAGTCACTCCAGAGTTGACGCGCCGGTGCGGGGGGCACGTGGTCGCACTGGACATCCGGGCCGGGCCGCTCAGTCTCCGCCCTGAGAGGTTCAAGGCTGCACGGCAGGTAATCGCCTCGGGCGATGCGATGCCCTTTGCAGATCAGAGTTTCGACCTGGTGTTCACCCAGATGCTATTCCTGTGGGTGGCGGATCCTGCCGCGGTTGTCCGTGAAGTCAGGCGGGTCCTGGAGCCGGGCTGCGAACTGGTTGTCGCGGCCGAGCCCGATTTCGGCGGCCGGATAGAGCATCCGGAAGCGAGCCGGCTCGGGCCTAGAATGAGTGCGGCCCTTAGTGCAGTGGGGGCGGACCCGGAGGTCGCACGAAAGATGCCTGACATCCTGAGTCGCGAGGGCTTCCAGGTCAGTATGGGCGTACACCCTTCGCTTTTCCAGCCTGATGAATTGGCGAGGGCGTGGGACGGAGAGCAGAGGTTTCTCGCCTCGCTCGAAGGCCGGCCCATTGAGCCGTGCCACGCCGTGAACTTCCTGTTCATGCCCTACTTCTGGTTTCTCGCCCGTAGGCGACGGTGACCCCGGCGGCGCCTGGTCCCGCCCGCCTTCGCGAAGCGCCTCCGCCAAAGCTGCGGCGGGCCGGTTGTCACTCGCCATTGACTCCCTCATCCCGCAAATCGCGGGATTTCCCGGATTCCTGCCGAACAAATCGCCTTCCCAAACGTTATTATTGTGGACGGCGCGCCGGCGGAATATGGGCACTCGCCCGAGAGATCGCTTCGAGAAGGGGATTGTGTTGGACGACCGCATGGCTTTCGAGCAGGCTTACATCGCCCACAAGGACCGCCTGTTGACCCTGTCCATGGCCCTGACGGGTGATCGAAGCGCGGCTGAGGACGTGGTGCACGACGTGTTTGCCCGCCTGATCCGGGAGCCCCGGCGGTTGCGCGACGAGAGCGGGCTTCCGGCATTCCTCACGGTCTGCACAAGGAATCGCGCTCTGGACGGCCGCCGCAGGAAAGGGCGGGAGACGGTTCTCGCCGGGACTGAGGAGATGCGGGACGAGAATCCTGACTCGCACAATCCAGCGGAGCAGGCCGCGAGTGCCGAGGAACACGAGATTCTTCTCGGCATGGTGAGCACGCTGCCGGACAGCCAGCGAGAAGTGCTGACCCTCCGAATGTGGGGGGACTTGACGTTTGAGGAGATAGCAGGGTTGCAGGGCACCACCAAGAGCACGGCACATGCACGATACCGCCAGGCCCTTGCGGAACTGCGGGCCAGGCTGGAGAAAGGGGGATGAAATGGTCGAGATAAATGATGAGGAGCTTGAGCGTCGGCTCAAGGCGATCCGGCTGGAAACGTCTCCGGACCTGGACGCTCGCGTCATGGAACTGGGGATGCAACCCGTGCCGCGCAGCCGCCGGCGTGTGGTCACTGTAGTTGCCAGACTGGCCGTCGCAGCGGCCGCCGTTTGCATGGTTGTGGTCCTCGCGTGGTGGCTTTTGAGCAGATCCGAGGTGATGCCGTCGGCCTATGCGCAGCTCATGGAGGTTGTGGAGAACTCGCAGAAAGCGGAATGGGTACACATGCGCGGGAAGATTGAGGGCCAGGAATACGAAGCGTGGTATTCGCAGCGGCCGCTCCAGATCTTCTCGAAGACCGCTGGACAGATAGTCAGCATCGATCCAAAGACTCAGAGTTCGTATGACTCTGCCACGGGAATACTCACCGTGCAACGGACCAAACTGGAGGTGGCCACGCAGCTGGAGACCGGGGGCAGTCTCTTCGACGCAATGGTGAAACAGATCGAAAGTGCAAGAGAGCAAGCTGGTGTCGAGGTAACCGAGGAGGAACAAGTTCTCGCCGGCGAGCCCGTGAAGGTTTTCACGATTAGGTATCAGACCAGTGAAGAACGGTATACGGTGGATCCGCTGGCGAAACGGATGGTCCGCTTTGAGAATTTGAAACGGAATGGGACGCTGTTTGCTGCCTACGACATCGACTACCCGGACACGGGGCCTGCGGACATCTACGCGTTGGGAGTGCCGCGTGGCGCGCGTATTGTGGACCTATCGCCTCCGGTTGCCTTCAACGAGCTTAATGACAAGGTGGAAGCTGCACGAGCCGGATTCGCTCACACCTACTACGCCGTTGTCTACGAGGTAAGCGTGCGCGACGGCTTTCACACGCCCTTCGCTGTAGCAGTGGTCTACAAAAAGGACGGTCGATATCGCGTCGAGCGATATTCGGTTGTCAAAACGCCCGATGCCGCAGAAAGCGAGCAATTGTGGCAGAAGTTCAAGGATGGGGACGTTACATCCCTCGAATCGCGCCTCAGGAGTTGGCAGGCCGACGAGATCGAGATAGAGTTCTACGATGCCGCACGGGTAACGACGGTGCGAACGGACAACGAGGGCAACCTGCGCAAGCACACAGAGCAGGCCCCCCCGTACAGTCAGCTGCGTCTCCCGGTCGAATCGAACATCTGGGGTCAATCGGCGTCCTGGGTGACGAACCTTCTCCCGTACGTGGGCAAGACTACCAGGATGCTGCCACCGATGGAGACTGATGACGGAGCCCTGATGGGGGTTGAGCATGTCTGGCAAGGGTACGGCACGGCCATTGGCATCGACAGCAGGCCCGGCAAGATGACGCAGCACTTCAGCCCTAAGCACGATTACGTGTGCGAGATATCGGAGTTCGAGGAAGACACGCAGGCGGATTGGCAGGAAGACAAGGAGTGGCTCAAGGACGTCCCGGCTGGGGCCCCGCATAGAGACCGCTATGTGCACGAGTCACGAAAAGTCCTCGAATATGCCCAAACGACCCAAGGCCGGTGGTACGCAAGGATAATCCGCAAGGAGACGTGCTACGATCGGGCCGGCACGGGGCGGTTTGAGGTCATAACGCTCATCCACGTGGACACCGAGCGCGACATCCCCGACGAGCTTTTTGATCCCAACAGCGTCACGGCGGAGATGTTTCAGGCCGAGGAAGCACAACAACCTGGTTCTGAGTGATTCGTTCCCGGGCTCCAAGGCGCGGTGAGATCATCTGCGGGTGCCTTCCTTTGCCGCTCTTCCCGGGCGTCGTTGCAGTCCCTCGTCTTTGCAGGTCGGCACGTCGGCACCCGCGCAATTCCACAATTGTATAGCTCTCTGTCAGGAAAGCCCAAGGCAAGTCGCCTGCTTTTTGCCGAATCTTGATTTTTCTTGTCGCATTCTGCCGGCTTTCGTAGTCTTTCTAACGAGGGTTCATTCTGCTGAGGTGTCCACAACCGTGCAATCTGATGTCGAAATCATAGAAAAGGTGCTTGCTGGGGAGACGGCCGCTTTCGCGATCCTGGTTAGGCGTTACGAAAGAGCCGTGCTCGCTGCGGCCACGGCGGTCCTTGGCAACGTTCACGCCGCGGAGGACGTCACGCAGGACGCGTTCGTCAAGGCCTACGAAAACCTGGGCAGCCTGCGTAACGGGTCAGCTTTCGGGTCCTGGTTGATCACAATAGGCCGACGAGAGGCACTTACCTTGGCCGGGAAGACGTCGAAGGAGAGGAATCTGGGTGCCCTGGCTGACGCGCGTGCTCACCAACAGAATGGCCAGCTCGGCGAGCAGTTGCAGCGCCTCCTGACCGAGGTGATGAAACTCCCTGAGCACGAACGAGACGTCGTGATGCTGCGGCATTTTGAAGGGCACAGCGTCCGTGCGACAGCCGACATGACCGGCCGTCCCGTGGGGACCGTTACCAAGCAGCTTTCCCGGGCGTATGCACGCCTGCGCAACAGACTGGAGGCCATCGAACCATGAAAGAACAAAGCCAGCTCGAACGAAAACTGGACGAACTCGGCCGATGCCTGAAGGGCGCACCCTCCATTGTTGATAGCGTCATGCATCGTGTCGGGCAAACCCGCATTGCCCCATGTGCTCCTGTGGCCGAGAAAGTGGTCAGAGGGAGCGCAGGGCGTCTGCTCATGAGGGTCGGAAAGTTGGCCGTGGCGGCAGTTGCCTGCGTGATTGTCCTGGCGGCGTGGTGGCTTCTGAGCAGATCCGAGGTGATGCCGTCGGCCTATGCGGAGCTGACCGACGCAGTGAAGAATTCCAAGAGTGCGGAATGGGTGCACTGGCAGGAATCTTCGACAGGGCGGTGGTTCTCGGCACGTCCGCCGAGGGCCATCTGGGTGTTTCCCGATGGCGATCTGCGCTACATCGACTACGAGTCTAACCGCTGCGTTTCCTACACACCCGACAACCGGACCATCACCATTTCCTGGGAACAGAGGCGAGAAGAAGTGGAGGGGGTCGCAAGTCTCTGGGATGCAATGCTCGCGGAGATCGAACGCCGGAAGGAAAAGGGCGACCTGCTGGAGACCTATCCCGGAGAGGTCGACGGGCGCCCTTGCCGGGTGTTTGCCCTCGCTACGGAGGAGGGCCATGGGCGGTTGTTTATGGACATGGAGCGCCGCCGTCTCCTTCGCACGGAGGTACTGCAGCCGGATGGAGAAGCGCGCATCATTGACTTCGAGTATCCGGCGCACGGGCCGGAGAATATCTATGAGCTCGGGGCGCCGCGCGACGCCCGCGTGGTGGACCTGACAGCGCCCACGGAGGCGAAGGAGCTCAAAGAGAAGGTGGAGGCGGCCGCGCGTTCTGCGCTCCCCGAGTACTACGCGGTTGTCTGCAAACGTATGAAAGACTACGACGTTGCCAAAGGCGAGGGGCTGCCTGTGCCCAGGGCGTCCGTCTCCGTGATCTACGTGAAGGGCGACCGGAGGCGTGTGGAGACCTATGTTCCGACGCTCCCCGAGGGCATGGGTTACACGGAATCGCGCAACTACGACAAGGTGCTGTGGGACCAACTGCCGGCGGAGGACATGGGAGCTCTCGAGGACTGGGTCGCAGGAAGAAAGCCCTACGAGGTGGTCTTCTGGGACGGCACCCGGATGACGGAGATCCAGCTGGATAAACAGGGCAAGTTGACTAGGCGCGAGAGGAACAGGCTGTCCCAGGGTTCGCCCCCAGCCGAGCCGCTCATATGGTGCATGCCCATAGAACTCGGGAACGGCCGCGCGCTGGAACCGAAGGACGGTGAGTGGGGCCGCCTGGTCGGCTTCGAGAGCTTCTATAGCATCAGATACAAGCAGTGGTACTTCAACCCGGGGCGTGACTACGTGTGTGAGTTCTGCGAGTGGGGCAGCGACAACCAGCGGGAGATACTGGAGCCTGGGCACCAGGTTTTCGGAGATCCCTATCGCCACACGAGCACGCTGAAACTGGACGAATACGCCCGTACGCCCAAGGGGTCCTGGTATCCCCGCAAGGAGACGCAGGTTGACTACAGGACGGGCTACGGCGAAGTTACCTACGTGATCATCAACCACGTGGACGACACGCGCCCTGTCCCCGACGAGCTTCTTAATCCCGACAGCGTCACGGCGGAGATGTTTCAGGCCCCGAAAGGGCAGTGAGTGATGGCATGGCTCAGCCTGCCGTCGGAGCCTCCCACCAATACCGCCCGGCACAAACCGAATTCTGTATTGGCCGGGTGCTCTGAGCGTGTGCACCGGCCCGCCCAAGGAAGGCCAGCCATTCTTCCCGTTTCCGTGTACACGAACATCCCTCCTGCGACGGTTATGATGTTGAAGCGACCGGGCGCTCAATTCAGGCAAATGAAGCAGGGAAGAAAGGGCGAGCAGGTTGGACGAGCCAGAAGAACTCTATGAACGCTTCGTGCAGCCGGTGGAGGGTCAGATGATCCGGTCAGTGTGGCAAGTCCTCCGCGATGCCGATGATGCCGAAGATGCGCTCCAGGACTCCCTTGCCGTGATCTTGAAACGTCTGAAGAGGATCAGCCGCCATCCCAACCCCCGTGCGCTTATCCTGCGGATCTGCCTTGACGTCGCCCACGACAGGTTGCGCCGAAAGCTCCGGCGGGAACGACGGGAAAGCACTTCGCCGGTCTCGGTCCAGATCCCAGATCCAGCTCCGGGGCCTGCGGCGCGGGTGGCTGGTCAAGAGAAGCAGTCGGAAGTAATGCGGGCAATCGGCCGTCTGTCACGCAATCAGGGCACTGCCTTCCTGATGCGCGTGGTGCACGAGCAGTCATACCAGGACATCGCCCAAGCCCTGGGATGCGGAGAGCAGACAGCCCGAACGCACGTTGCCAGGGCAAGAAACGCGCTGCGAAGGCTCTTGCCCGGCCTCGCCCCCACCTCAGAGTAGGAGGTTCTGCAATGAACGACCGTGAAGACATAGTGGATTCCCTGGTGAGATCAATGGTAGATACTTCGGTGCCGCAGGACGTTGAGCAGCGGCTGCGCGAACGCCTGGTGGCGATCCGGCAGGGCAGCCAGGCGCGAAGAGGCTCAGTATGGGGATGGTTGCCCCGCGCCGCGGCGCTGAAGGCGGCCGCTGTTGCATTGGCAGTATGTGCAGCTCTCATTGCCATGCGGTGGCTCTCGACACAGCCCGGCGTGATGCCGTCGGCATATGCGCAGCTTATGGAGGCTGTGGAGAACTCGCAGAAGGCGGAGTGGCTGCACGCTAAGGCGACGATGGAGGGCGAAACGGTCGAGGCTTGGTATTCGCTCCACCCTTTCCGTGTTTTTCTGAAGCGTGGCGACCGCGTTGACGCGGCCGACGCGGCGACACGGCGAGAGTACGAATATGATCCCACTGAGCGAACGCTCACTGTCAAGTATATGTCCGAGGTGCCGCAACAGGTTCGTAATGCCCCTAGCTTCCTGGCCGCAGTGATGGGCCAGCTCGAACAAGCTAAGAGAGAGGGCATGCTCCAAGTGAGCGTCGCCGAGGATTTGGTCGCCGGGAGAAGGTGCAACGTCTACACGCTCACGCTAACCGAAGACAGCTCCCAGGTCTGCACGCTGACGGTCGACATCTCCGCTCAACGCTTGGTGACGGTAGAGAACCGGATGCCCAAGGGTCCGCGTAGCCCGGGGCCTTTCCAGATGGATTTTGACTACCCGGAGTCAGGTCCCGCCGACGTCTACGCTCTTGGCGTCCCGCGCGACGCCAGAGTTGTGGAGAAGCTGCCCAGCCAGACTGTGCTGGACCTATACAAGAACGTGAAGGAGGCCCGGGAGGGATTCGCTTCCACCTACTGCGCGCTCATTGCCGAAGTTGATGCATGGCAGGCGAAGACGACAATGGATGCGCTGAACGTGGTCTACAAGAAGGGGGGGCGTGTCCGCATCGAGCGGTATCTGAGTGCCCCCGGCAGCCGTGTGATGGAGATAGAGCCCGATGACGTTGCTGAGCTGGAGGACTGGCTTGGCAATGCCGCAGCGCTTGTAGGCGTTTACTTCGGAGGGCCCTCGGAAGATTCCGAGGCCACGCATATCCGTCTGGACAGCAGCGGCGATCTCACGAGGGAAACCTACCGCACTCGGCACCTGCCCTCCGCGCTAACAGTTGAAGATATTACCTGGGGCTGGTCGGTCTCCCTGAAGGCTGAAATGCTTCCCCCGAAGGAGGGGCCATCGGGCGGGCTTATCGGACAGGAGTATACGGGGCAGGCCATGCTGCGAGAGGGAGCTATCGAAGCTTTCCCCGGCCGGACCAGCCGTTACTGGAATCCGGACCGCGACTACGCCTGCGAGGAGGAAGAAAGCGTTTCCGATGCGCAGGGCGTTTGGCAGGAGGACAAGCAGTGGCTCGAGAAGGCTGATCCGGAACTCGTCCGAAAACGGTGGCCTTCCCAAGCAGCAAAGATCGGGGATTACCGGCGAGATGACACAGAACGAATTGTGGAATATGGCCAGACGCCTCAGGGTCAGTGGTACGCGAAGAAGATACTCAACGAGTCAAAGAGCAACGTGGCCCCCTACGCCGAGCGGAGTATAGTGGTCATCCACCTGGACACCGAGCGCGCAATCCCCGACGAGCTTTTTGACCCCGACAGCGTCACGGCGGAGATGTTTCAGGCCCCGCAGGGACAGGCAGCACCGAAGTGATTTGCCTTCAGGAATCCGGTGGCAGTATGCTTCTCTCGCAAGTTGGCAAACACCGGGAGAGAAAAAAGCATACTGTCACGCGGATAGGGAAGGCACAGCAACCTGATCCATGTGTGCGTCGCATCTGCCGACACAGCCTCGGCCTGACACGGCCTCGGACGGCCCGAATCCTGAGGGACAGGTAGTCCGCGGACTGAGGGGGCATTGGCTGGAGCCCGTCCTGCTGTGCTGCCTGCTGCTTTATGCTGGGGTCATGTGGATATGGGGAGTGGGCCGCCTGGACATTGCCGGTTCCATGGAGGCCTCCAGGGCCGTGGGGGCGCGGAGCATGATGCGCACGGGCGACTACCTGATCCCCCGAATCGGCGAGCGGGCCAACCTGGTGAAGCCGCCGTTGTTCTACTGGGCCGTGACGCTGGCGTCATGGCCTGGCGGGGAGGTGAGCGAGACAACCGTCCGGCTGGCCTCGGCACTTTCTGCCATGGCGGTTCTGCTGGTGTTCTATCTGGCAGTCCGTCCTGTGTTCGGGGCGACGACAGCATTCGTCGGCTGCCTCGTCGCAGCGACGCTCCCGATGGTTTTCGGTGCGGCAAGGGTCGGCGAGCTGAACATGCTGCTGGCCTTGACCGTGGCCTGCTCGCTGTTCGCGGCCTTCTACATGCTGGAGGGACCGCGTTGGCGCTGGGGGTACGCGGTACTGTGCGGTGTGGGCCTGGCGGCGGGGCTCATGACGAAGGCGCACCCTGTGCTCCTGTTCTTTATTCCCACCGTGTTGCTCTACCTCGGCTACTCCAACGGCGGACGGCTCGCGACCGATTGGCGCTGGTCGCTCGGCTACATGGCCGTCATCGCCGTCCTGCTTCGGCTGTCACTTTCCGTGACCTTGCTTGCCGGGTCGGCCGGCGGGCTGCTCTACCTCGTCCCGGTCGGAATGCTGGCCTATTTCGGGCTGCACCGCGCCCCGGCCAGGCGGCAGGGCCGGCACTGGTTGGTCGTCCTGGCGGTGATGATTGTGCTTGCGGCCCCCTGGCCCGTGCTGGTCACCCGACAGATGGATTATGAGGAACCGCAGCAGGTGCTGGTGCGCGAGGGATGGCAGAAGGCCTCGCGAAGCGTCGGGGCCAGCAACAGAGGGCCCATTTGGTACTACGTCGAGGCGCTACCCGTGGCCGCGCTGCCGTACAGTTTCCTTGTGCCGTTGGCGTTCTTCCCGGGATACGCGGCGGGGGCGTCGAGCCGCGAGCGGAGGATGCTCCTGCTGGCGGCGTGTTGGCTGGCGGGGAGCGTCGTGCTGTTCTCGGTGATCAGCCCGGCCCGGAGGATGCGGTACTTGCTGCCCGTCTTCCCGGCCGTTTCGCTGCTGGCGGCGGACGTCTTCGTGCGTGGCACGGCGCAGAAGCTGCGTCCGTGGATGAACCGGTACGTCCGCTCTTGGGGCGCGGTCTGCGTGTACGTCCTCAGCGCGGGGCCGATTGCAGTGGCAGCCGTGTGGCTCGGGGCGGGGCTCGCGTGGTCGGGATGGGCGAGCGTGATGACGGCCATCGCGGCGGCGGGTGCCGTCCTCGGCCTCTACATGCTCCTGCTCAAGCGAAGCAGGTGGGCCCCCCTGGTTGCACTGGCGCTCGTTCTGGTCGGCTGCAAGATGCTTGTGGACTTCGGCTATTCGGGGGTGTCGAATCGGCGGCAATCGCCGCGGATGGCTTGCGAGCGCATCCGCGCCGGCGTTCCTCCGGGCGAGCGGTTGTACCTCTATGGTGAACTCCCAGCGGCGGCCCTTTTCTACCTTGATCCAGACCCGTCAGGGCTGCGCCGTGCGCTGGAGGCCCGGGGGCATGCATTTGCCTGCACGCGGCCGGAGAAAGGGGGAACCATCGAGCAGCAGCCAGGCGTGCGGAGCACCGAGCTGGACCGGGTTCAATACGGTCGAGAAGAGTTGGTCCTCTTGAGGGTCGAAAAAGCCGCGCCTTAGAGCCAATCGGTCCCCGAAGGTGCCGAGTGTCCGGACGCACGCCACTGGGCTCGAACCTGGCCGCCCCGGTAGGTTAGCTGAACCTGGGCCTCTCATGGCGGTACCATTCGAGGAAGAGGCGCAGTCCCTCCTCGAATGGGTACTTGGGGCCGTAACCGAGAAGGCGCCGCGACTTGCTCAAGTCCGCGTAAGTGATCGGGACGTCGCCAGGTTGCTCCGGCAGGACCTGTCGCTTCGCCTTCTTGCCCAGGCCCTGTTCGATGAGGGATATCATGTGGTTCAACTCGACCACCCGCGACTCGCCCAGGTTGAATATCTCGTAGCCGACCGGAGTATCAACGGCCTTGACCACGCCCTGCACGATGTCCTTGCAGTACGTGTAGTCGCGCCTGGACGTGCCGTCGCCGTAAACGGGGATGGGCTTGCCCTCGTCGATCAGTTGCGTGAACTTGTAGACCGCCATGTCCGGTCGCCCCCACGGACCGTAAACGGTGAAGAACCGCACGCAGGCCACCTGGAGGCCGTGGAGGTGGTGGTAGGTGTAGCAGAACAGTTCCGCCGCCCGCTTCGACGCCGCATAGGGCGAGATGGGGCACGCGACAGGATCGTCCTCGACGAACGGGACGCGCTTGGTCGCCCCGTAGATGGACGAGGTGGAGCCGAAAACGAACTTGCCCACCTCATGGCGTCGGGCCAGCTCGAGCAGGTTGATGGTGCCGCGGCAGTTGACGTCCTCGTACGATGCGGGCTCCTCCACGGAATGCCGCCCGTCACCAGCACAGCCATCCTTCCCTCTCCTCTTCATGCGAAAAACGCAAGAACACCGGAGTCCGGCATCGTACCTCATGAGGCCGGGCGAGTCAACGCGGCGGGCCTTGCCCTCGGATGACAGAACGTTGCGGGCGTGGCCGGCGCCCGGTATACTTCCCCGCTCAGTACAGCCGCTGCCGGACGCTGGCCGGCCTTAGAGCCTCTAACAGAATGCCGCGTGAGCCGCGTTGCGCCTCCGGCCGGATAGATGCAAGGAAGGGCGACGACGCCGTGCCAGGGTCAGGCACGGTGAGGAGCCCTGACGCCGCAGACGCCGGCCCGAGGCGCAACCCGGAGGGACGGGGCGTCTTTGGCTGTATGCCTGTGTCGCGCAGGCTAGGCGCATCCGGCCTTCGCAGCCGAAGCTGCTTCGGCGGAGTAGGCTCGGACTTCTTATGCGCCGTCGTCCACGCTCCTTGGCCTGCAGCCAAATACACCGCGTCGTGGCCACGGGTCATTCTGTTAGAGGCTCTTACCCTTTCGAGGGCATTCGCCATGAAGGTATCCATCGCCTCCTATGCGTTTCACGGCCTGAAGGCCGAAGGCATGATGGACGTGTTCGGCTATCTGGAGAGCTGTAAGTTCCGCTACCGGCTCGACGTGGCGGACATCTGGAACGGCACGCTCGGCGGCGTCGAGGAAGACCACCTGCGCAAGGTGCGTCGCGCGCTGGACGACCGTGAGATGACCCTGGTCAACCTGTGCGTCGACCGCGCGCATCTGTGGGACGCCGACCCGGCCGAACGCGAGCGCCTGCACCAGAACGCACTCGCCCACCTGCGTGCGGCCGAGATCCTGGGCGCCAGGACGGTGCGGATTGACATGGGCGGGCGCACCGGTGAGATGACCGAGGAGCAGTTCGATTTCATCGTCGCGCGCTACCAGGAGCACGCCCGGCGCGCGGGCGACGGCGGCTACAAGGTCGGGCCGGAGAACCACTTCGGCCCCGCGTTCATCATCGAGAACATGGAGCGCGTCTACCGGGCCGTGGACCATCCGGCTTTCGGCATCCTGCTGCACTTCGGCCACTGGGAGGGGATTGAGGAGGCCGAGGGCGACCGGCGTTGCGCCCCGTTCGTGATGCACACACACGTTGACGCGCGGATCACGGCCGCGTGCCTGGAGGAGCGGATGCGCATCCTGCTGGATGCGGGCTACGATGGCTACTGGGGGGTCGAGCACCACAGCGCGCAGAACGAGTACCACGAAGTCGCCTGGCAGTTGGCCGAGGTCCAGCGCATGCTGGTGCGGCTGCGCGGGTGAAGCGGGGTGTCGTCGCCAACAGGAACGGACCCTCCGAGGAGGTGCAGGAGATGACTGACGAAGTGCGCATCGGCATGATCGGCGTGGGCCAGATCGGCAAGAAGCACGTGAGCGCCTACCAGCAGATCAAGGGAGCCAAAATCGTCGCCGTCTGCGACGTGGACGAGGGCGAGGCCCGGCGGGTGGCGGGGGAGATCGGAGTCAAGTGCGTGCTCACGAACTTCCGCGAGCTGCTGAAGATGGACGAGATCGACGCCGTCGACGTGTGTCTGCACAACAACATGCACATGCCCGTCACGTGCGAGGCGCTCAGAGCCGGCAAGAACGTCTATTGCGAGAAACCCATGGCCGGCGCCTACGTGGACGCGAAGAAGATGCTTGACACGGCCGAGCAGTGCGGCCGCATGCTCTCGATTCAGCTTGAGACGCTCTTCAGGCCGGAGACGCACGCTGCCGAGCGCCTGATCGCCGAGGGCTGGCTGGGCAAGCTGTACTACGCCAAGAGCAGCTCCTACCGCCGGCGCGGGCGGCCGTACGTTGACGGCTATGGCACGGACAGGTTCGTCCAGAAGCGCACGGCGAGCGGCGGCGCCCTCTATGACATGGGCGTCTACCACATCGCGCAGCTCCTCTACCTGATGGGCAATCCGCAGGTCAAGACCGTCACGGGCGCCACCCACCAGGAAATCGGGATGTACGAGGAGCGCGGCAAGCTCTACGACGTGGAAGAGCTCGGCGTCGGCCTGGTGCGGTTGGAGGGCGGAATTACGTTCTTCATCGAGGAGAGCTGGGCCGTCCACATGGCCGGGACGGACGGGAGCAAGCTTATGGGGTCGAAGGGCGGCGTGAGCCTGGCACCGTTCGGCTTCTTTACGACCATCTGCGACATGGAGTTCGACGCGACGGCCAACCTGCAGTCCGCCGAGGTGCGGTGGGGCCGCTGCGTGGCCGACGCCGACGCCTTTACCAGCCCGCAGCAACACTGGATCGCCGCGAACCAGGGCCGGGTCGAACTGCTCCCGACCGCGCAGATCGCGCTCTCGACGATGCTCATCAGCGAGGGCATCTACCTCTCGCAGCGGCTGGGCCGCGAGGTCACGCCCGACGAGGTGCTGGCCGGTTCGGTGTCAACAGCCGCCGTGTGAAAGCGGTAGCATGGCGGGTGCCTCTCTGCGCTCTACCTGCCGGCCGGGGCTAGCACGTGCCAGGCGCTGCGTATGAAACGGCGACGGCCTTTGCACGGCGCCACAAGTCTGAGGTGCTGCTGGCTGGATTCCTTCCTTCCGACATTCGCGTCACTCTTCTGGGGCAGGTGGCCGGGCTCACCGCACAGGGTGAGCGCACCGGTCGTCCCGGCAGCGCAGGAAAGGCACATAGACGGGGCAGGCGCGGGTGCCTCTGGGGTTCTGGCCGGGACCGTATCGCCGACATGCCGGGCGAAACGTACGGATCGACGATCTCGTGGCACGCTTTATGCAGGTTGACTACAAGACCCTGTGCCAAAGAACAGGGAGCTGAACTTGTGCTACTGCTCAGGCGGGAGGAAGATGGCATGTCGAAGAAGCGGGCAGGGAAACAGCCTTCAGGAAACGCAGGATTGTCGGGATTCGGGGGTTTTCTCGGCGGGCTGGGCGCGCTTGTGGACAAGCTCGGAGAGCTTGCCGAGACGGGTGAGGAGCTGCGAAAATCCGGCGAAATCGGCCGCCCCGGGGACAAGGTCCGCGGCGTCTATGGCTTCAGTGTGAAGGTCGGCCTGGGCGATGAAGGGGTGAAGATAGAGCGGTTCGGGAATGTGAGCGCGGACGAGCGGACAGGCCGGGCAGTCGTCCATGAGGTCAGCGAGCCAATTGCAGATGTCTTCGAGGAGGAAGGCTACGTCCTGGTGGTTGCCGAGATGGCGGGCGTCGGCGAGGAGGACATTCGGCTTGAACTCAAGGACGATATCCTGACGATCTCCGCCGAGAGAGGGAAGAAGAAGTACCGAAAGGAGGTGCTTGTCCCCGGCAGCTTCTCTCCGGAAAGGATGACCTACACGTGTGGCAACGGCATCCTGGAAGTCAGGCTCGAAAAGCAGACACCGGAGAGCGGATGCAATGGACAAGGCGAATGACGGGGCGTTGAAGCTGAAGGTCTCAGAGGCCCTGGGAAAGGATGTAGGGCGCGCACTTGCGCGGCTCGACCCGGCGGACATGGGGGAGTTGGGCCTCAAGATAGGCGAGATCGTCGAGATCGCCGGCAAGCGCCGGACGGTCTGCAAGGCGATGCCGGCCTACAAGGAACAGCGGGGCCTGTCGCGCGTCCAGATTGACGGGCTTTCCCGAGAGAATGCGGGCACCGCGCTGGATCAGGTTGTCGAGGTCCGCAGGATATCGGCCGCGCCGGCCCAGGGCATTTCCCTTGCGCCCACCACGATCACCCCGCGCGAGCGCGACCTCCAGTATATTGGCAGCCTGCTCGACGGCCTGCCGGTCGTTGAAGGCGACCGCATCCGCGCGACGCTGTTCGGAACGCGTTCGGCGGACTTCAAAGTGACGAGCACCAAGCCCAAAGGCCCGGTCGTGATCAACCCCACTACCACGCTTGAAGTGGGAGGTCAGCGAGAGACGGAAGGGGCGCGAAGGATTTCCTACGAGGACGTGGGCGGTCTCAAGAAGGAAATATCCCGGATTCGCGAGATCGTAGAACTGCCGCTGCGTTATCCCGAGGTCTTCGAGCGTCTGGGCATAGACGCGCCGAAGGGTGTGCTGCTGCACGGGCCGCCCGGCTGCGGCAAGACGCTGATCGCGCGCGCCGTAGCCCACGAGACAGAGGCCAATTTCTTCTCCGTCAACGGCCCCGAGATAATCCACAAGTTCTACGGAGAGAGCGAAGCCCACCTGCGCAAGATCTTTGAGGAAGCGACTCGGCACGCCCCCGCGATCATCTTCATAGATGAGATAGATGCCATCGCCCCCCGGCGCGAGCAGGTCGTCGGCGAGGTGGAGAAACGCGTGGTTGCCCAGTTGCTCGCCCTGATGGACGGGCTGGCAAAGCGCGAGCACGTGATCGTGCTTGCCGCGACCAACATCCCGAACGTGCTCGACCCGGCGCTCCGCCGGCCGGGGCGGTTCGACCGCGAGATCTCGATTCCCATCCCCGACAACAACGGGCGGCGGGAGATACTGGATATCCACACTCGCGGCATGCCGCTCGCCGGGGACGTGGACGTCGGTCACCTGGCCGCTATCACGCACGGGTTCGTAGGAGCCGACCTGCAAGCGTTGTGCAGGGAAGCAGCCATGAGCCGGCTGCGTCGCATCATGCCGGAGATAGACTTCGCCGCGGCGCAGATCCCGTACGACATCCTCGCCAAGCTCGAGGTCCACATGCAGGACTTTACGGAGGCGCTCCGGGAGGTGGAGCCCTCGGCCATTCGCGAGGTCTTCGTGGAGGTGCCGGAGGCGCATTGGGACGACGTGGGCGGGTTGGACGAGGCGAAGCAGCAGCTTGTTGAAGCCGTTGAGTGGCCGCTCAGGCACCAGGGGCTTTTCGCGCAGGCCTCGGTCACTCCGCCCAAGGGCATCCTGCTGTCAGGGCCCCCGGGCTGCGGAAAGACATTGCTCGCCAAGGCTGTTGCGAACGAAACCGAGGTGAATTTCATATCGGTCAAGGGTCCGGCGCTTCTCTCGAAATATGTCGGCGAATCAGAGCGGGCCGTGCGCGAGGTCTTCCGCAAGGCCAAGCAGGCGGCTCCGTGCATCGTGTTCTTCGACGAGATAGACGCCCTGGTGCCCACCCGCGGCCGCGGTGAGTCGGACTCCCGCGTCGGCGAACGCGTCATCAGCCAATTCCTCACCGAGCTGGACGGCATGGAGGAACTGAAGGGCGTCCTTATCCTCGGGGCCACGAACCGTCTCGACATGTTGGATCCCGCCCTCATGCGTCCCGGGCGGTTCGACGTGATACTGGAAATACCTCTCCCGGACGGCAGAGGCCGAAGGGAGATATTCGAGATAGGCCTCCGCGCCAAGCCCGTGGCTCGCGATCTCAACCTGGACGATCTCGTAGAGCTGACCGACGGCTTCAGCGGCGCGGATATCCAGGCGGTGTGCAAGAGGGCGGCGCTCGACAGCATCCGGGAGGTGGTAGAGGGTGCCCGTCCCGACACGCCGCCCGACGACGCAAAGGTGCTGATCACTCGCGCACACATCGAGCGTGCCCTGGAGCGAGTCCGCGCAGAGCGCCAGGGCCGCCGGTAGGGAAGAACAGGCCGAACGATGAATGAGATGCCGACGACAGATGGGAAGGGGATCTATCTTTACTGCTTCGCCCGTGCGGGGAAGGTTCGCGACATCGGCGCGGTGGGCGTAGACGGCCGCAACGGTGTGATTGCGAAAGAGGTGGGGGGCGTAGCGGCCGTCTCCAGCCCCGTCCTGCTCGACGATTTCTGTGGAGAATCCGCGGACGGCAACATGAAGGACCCGGCCTGGGTAATCCCGCGCGCCTGCCGCCACGAGCACGTCATCGAAGAGGTGATGAGCTGCTCTTCCGTGCTGCCCGTGAGGTTCGGGGCGGTCTTCTCGTCGAGCGAAGCCCTCACGCAGCTTCTGGAGCAGGAGTGCGAAGGGATCTGCCGGTTTCTGGACTGGGTTCGGGACAAGGAAGAGTGGTGCCTTAAAGGATTCGTGTACGCTGACAGGGCCCGCGAGTGGCTGATGGCCTCCGACCCGGCCCTTGCGGAGCAGCGCGCACAGATGCCCGAGTCGCCGGGTGCTCGCTACTTCCAGCAGAAGCGGCTGCTTGCCGACGCGCGGCTCCAATCAAGGGAGTGGGCGCATGCCGTCGCCCAGCAGGTCGAAGCCGAACTGAAGGATCTCGTCCTCGAGTTCCGTCCACTGAGACTGCAGCAGCGCGACCTTTCGGGGACGGACGCGGAGATGGTCTGGAACTGGGCGCTCATGTTGCCCCGGGAGCGCGTCGCGGATCTCCCCCGGCGAGCGGGGGAGATCGGCGCCAGGTACGCCGGGCAGGGGCTGACATTGGAGGTCAGCGGGCCGTGGCCGCCTTACAACTTCTGTCCGTCCTTCCGCGATGAGCAAGGGTGAGGGACCTTGCGGATCGGCGCCTGTCGGGGAAGCAGTTTCAAAACCCCGTTCCACGTAAGGCCGAGCCCGAGTATGGCGAGCGGTCCATGCTTAGGGAAGGCATTCCATAGAGCCGAACGGTGGCTTCCCTCCGTGACGCATCCCCGCCCCGACGGACATGTGCCCCATTTCTGCACCGCACAGTGGCGCGCGGCAACTGCGGGACATCGCTGGGTGACGGCACAGGCTTTGCTACCGTGGGGGAACGAACAGGGGCCACTGTTTCGTGCAGTGCAAGGGGGCAGGGGGCAGGAATCGTGATGCTGCTTAGCAGCCCGCTGCCACGAGTCCAGAGTTTTTCCTGATTGTGTGAGAGGAGGAGGAAGCCATGGCCAACGTGGCGAAGTCGATGGACAGTTCGAGCTTGGCTGAGGTCGTCGATCGCATTCTGGACAAGGGCATCGTGATAGATGCCTGGGCCAGGGTCTCGCTGGTGGGGATCGAGTTGCTGTCGATAGAGGCACGGGTCGTCATCGCCTCGGTCGAGACCTACCTGAAGTACGCCGAGGCCATCGGTCTGACGGCGGCTGCCGCCGCTCCAGCATAGCGGCTGATCCCAGGGTCTGCCTGTTGGTGAGGGAGCGACCGCACCGTCCGTCACCGACAGGCTTTCCCTTGGGGATGAAGGCCAGGGGTGCGGTCGGCGGGTGTTTGAATCTCCGTTGTTCCAAAGAAATGAAGGAGGGAGTGATGGGTCGGCTAACAGAGGACATGACTCGATTGCGGGACGAGATAGGCGCCTTGCACAACGCCCGTGAGACGTTCACCAAGGACCTTGAAGAGGGTGTGTCCGCCCTACGAGCGGGCTTCCGGGATGCCCATGCCGAGGTGGCCGAGACCACCAAAGCCGGTCTGCAAGCCTTCGTGTCAGGCCTGAGGGAGAGTGTCGCCGGTCTGCGGCAAGAATTTGCGTCTGCGAATGCTGGCGCCCACCGGGCCTGGTTCGGCGGCTCCCAGGGCGAGTGCCGCTCCAAGAAGCCTAAGTCCACAGGTCAGCGCAGGGGCCGATAGCAGCCCGTTGAAAATGTGGCCCAGTCGCCGACGCTGCTTCGGCGGAGTAGGCTGGCGACGGAGCGCCGGAAACGCGCCGGGGCCCACCTGGGCTGGTTTGGCCAATCCGCCACAAAGGCGCCAGCCAGGGAAGAGAAAACGGCTAAGTCAGTGGGCAGGAAACGAGGAAGAGCCCGTTAGTCCTGCGCCTGCAGGGGAGGACAAGGGTTAGATGGTGGTACAGCAACGAGAGACGGTCAAGGTTCCCTGCTCTTTCTGCCGGGGCGGAGGGAAAGACCCCTTTGGGATCATGTCCGCTCTCTCCACGTGTTGCGTCTGCGGGGGCGGAGGCGTCGTGGAGGTCGGGGTGCCCTATCTGTGCTGCGCTCACTGTCGGGGCACCGGGGCGATCAAGACCCTCACCTGCACCGTCTGTCGCGGCAAAGGCTTTGTTGCGGCGGCGGTTGGCCCAACTCTTGTATGTCCGGAATGCCAGGGCACGGGCGACGACTCCTCGGCCCCCGCAATGGATTGCCTGAAATGCCGCGGCCGGGGATGGGTCCCTGCACAAGCAGTCAGCGAGAAGGTCGAGGCGTGACTGGATAAGGAGAACGGTAATGAACGGCGACACTTGTACCACCGGCGAAGCTACAACAGTGCGGGTTCAGACCGAGGGCGACAACATCGAGCCCGAGCCCAGTGAGCAGTTCGTCTGCACACCCTACGTGGAGGAACTGACGGAGCGCGCCCTGGCGTACCTGGAAGCCGGTTTCCCGGTCCATTTCGCCGGGCCGGCCGGGACGGGGAAGACCACCCTTGCCTTCCACGTCGCTGCAAGGCTCGGCAGGCCGGTGTCGCTGATCCACGGGGATGACGAGTTCACCAGTTCCGACCTCATTGGCCGGGACGCCGGCTACCGCAAGCACAAACTGATCGACAACTTCATCCATTCCGTCCTCAGAACCGAGGAGGATATGAAGAGCCTGTGGGTGGACCAGCGGCTCACCACGGCGTGCGCCAGGGGCGACACCCTCATTTACGATGAGTTCAACCGTTCGAGGCCGGAAGCCAACAACACCCTTCTGACGATCCTGTCCGAAAAAATCCTCGACCTTCCGAAACTGCGGAGCGGTGGCGAAGGCTATCTGGAGGTGCACCCGGATTTCCGCGCGATCTTCACCTCGAACCCGGACGAGTACGCGGGCACCCACAAGGCCCAGGATGCCCTCATGGATCGGCTCATTACCATCTGCCTCGGCCACTACGACCGTGAGACGGAGGTTCAGATAACAATGGCAAAGTCCGGCATTGCGCGGCCGGGCGCGGGGACAATCGTTGACATCGTCAGGGCGCTGCGCGACGTGGGCGTGAATAACCACCGCCCGACAATCCGCGCCTGCATCGTCATTGCCCGCGTGCTTGCGCTTCGCGGAGGCCATGCTCGCCAGGATGACAGCGTTTTCCAATGGGTGTGTCGAGACGTCTTACAGAACGTGGATTCCGCGAAAGTCACCCGTGACGGCCAGTCGCTGATGCCGCAGGAAGTAGCGAAGGTAGTGCAGGAGGTCTGCGCTCTCCGAGCGAACGCTCTCCCGGCTGAATGCCAGAGAAAGAAGGAGGCGTTGAGAGCATGACTGTCTCCAAGAGAAACGTTAGAGGCCTACAGGACATCCTCACCTACTCGGGAAGAATCGACCAGACCTCGCTGCCCCACAAGGCGCACCTGAAGCTTGCCGTGCTTGAGATGGAGAAGGTTCGGCGCGGGAAAGAAAGGGAAAGCGCAGTGCACCGGATAAGGAACATCGACGCTCGCTTCGGAGAAATCGAGGCAGAAAAAGGCGCGCTCTTGCAGTCCCTGGCTAAGCGGGAAAGCGGCAATTCCCCCGATGCCGCCAGCAGCCAGCCCACGCCTGCGCTTCGCCGCAGCACCAGGGGCGCGTTTAAGCTGAAATACTAAGAGAGTGAGGGCCTGTCCGATGTTGACCTTGAGGAGTGTCAAACACACACGTACGGGCGGAAACATTAGCAGCTTTCGTTCGTGCCCACATTCTACAGGGATGTGGATGGCACATCTTGATCGGGCGCGGATTGCCTGCGAAGAAAAGAAGCTGGCAGCGCGCGAGGCGCGCCGTTTGTGGCTCGGGCGGCAGTGGGCGGAGCGTTTTGAGCACATGGCGCCTCCATCACGGCTACTTGCGTCCTCGGGGCATCCCCGGCAAGCCAAAGCGAGGTAGCCAATGGAATATCCCCAGCAAGTTCTGGCCCGGTCGGGCAAACTTGTAGGCAGACGGACCCGAACCATGCGTTTCGTGCACGCGGTGTCCTGCGCTTACTGCCGTGGGAGCGGCGTGGATCCCAAGTATGCACACCCGAGCAGATGCCCAGTCTGCGGCGCCGCCGGCAAGATCAAGGTCACTCCGCCGCTGGTCACCTGCCTGAAGTGTCGCGGGACCGGGCGCGAGGGGGGAAACCTGACCTGCCTGGCGTGCCGGGGAACGGGGGTAGTGTCCGTGCGCAAGGACGCCACTACCTGCCCGAAGTGCAAGGGCACGGGCGAGGACGGGGTTTTTTACTGTGCCGCCTGTAAAGGCCAAGGCATCCTATAAAAGGTACCGTGATGGCCAAAATCCTAGACGGAATCAAAATGTCGAATCCGGTGCTGTCCGGGAACACCCCTGGAGCAGAGGGCGACGTGGCGTCCATTGAGGAGGCAAGGAATGCAGTTATCGGATTCCTGAGTAAGATGCCGGACGCTAAGCAGGTGAGTGTTACAAAAGTGGTACTGATAGATTTGCAAGAGGGAACCTGGGAGGCTGAAGCGGAGGCATGGATGCCCAATGCCACCGTAAAGGCTTTGGGATTGCCAGTGCAGAGGGAAGTGCTGGACTGCAAGGAATACTTACTCCGCTTAGACAGGCAACTCAACATCGTGGCTTACGGACTCAGGGACTTGGTAGAGCAGAGGGAGATGTGAGATGAAGATAAACTGCCTTTCCTGCGGGCATACAGTGGACCTCGACGACATCTACGAGGACTACGAGGGCAGGATCAAGTGCTTCACCTGCGGCGCCGTTCTGAAGATCAGAACCGAGGAGGGCAAGCTCAGGTGCGTCGAGTTCGAAAAGGCTGCCCCGCAGCCTACAACTGAGGAAGTCTATGAGCACGCCCCGGATTAGAGGGCAGAGCGCCGGCAATGCGCGAACCGGGCATGTGGACGCCCCTGCGCTCCCAATCAGCATGGGCAAGAGGAGCGAGCAGGCCAGGCCGATGGCGGGGCAGCAGGCGATCAGGACGGGGCGTTACCTTTACGCCGTGATCCCCGGCTCAGAGGCCACCTCTGAGCAGATGGGCCGAGACGCCGGCGGCAGTTACGGGCCTATAGGCATCGACGGCAGAGACGTCTACACGATTCTCAACGGCTCGGTGGCAGCCGTGGTCAGCGACGTCCCCAAGGAGAGCATCCGTCCCGACCGCCGCAGGCTGGCCGCCCACCATGAGGTTCTGAAGCTCCTGATGGCGCGATGCACCACGTTGCCGATCTCGTTCGGCACCATCGCCGACAACTCCGAGGCTGTCTGCGAGCTCCTGTCTTCAGGCCGTGATGCACTTGTCGAGCAGCTCCAGCGAGTGGAAAGCAAGGTCGAGATGGGCCTGAGGCTCTCCTGGGACGTTCCGAACATCTTCCAATACATCGTGAGCACCCATGCTGAGCTGCGGACCCTGCGGGACGAGATGTTCCGCGGGGGGCGTGAGCCGTCTCGCGACGACAAGATCGAGTTGGGACGGTTGTTCGATCGGATAGTCAACGAAGACCGCGTGGTTCACACGGAGACGGTGGTCAACATCGTGCAGCCTCGGTGCTTCGAGCTGCGGGAGAACAGGCTGCGAAACGAGTGCGAGGTGATGAACCTTGCCTGCCTTGTCGGCCGCTGCGCGCAGAAAGATTTTGAGGAAGGCGTCTTCGAGGCAGCCAAGCTCTTTGACGACAACTTCTCCTTCGATTTCAACGGCCCCTGGCCCCCATACAACTTCGTGGACGTGGCCCTGCGGATGTGAGGGACACGCGAGGCAATACAGGCCATGCTGATCGTGGACGATATATTGCTCCTGCCGGCGCGCAGCATCTTGTTTGTCTTCCGGGAGATACACAATGCGGCGCGCCAGGAGTTCGAGAACGAGGCAGAAGAGATCCGGACGGAGCTTCGGGACTTGTACATGATGCTCGAGACAGGGAGGATCACGGAGGAGGACTTCGACACGCGCGAGGATGAGCTTCTGGACCGGCTCGAGGAGGTGCAGTCCTACGAAACGTATGCTGAAGCCCCGTCCGGGACACCGCCGCAATGACGACGCACGCACTTGCATCGGTCCGGGAATGCGTTCCCTCATTCCTGCAGCAAACCAGCCTCAGGCTGATCCTGTTCGGCGGTAAAGGCGGCGTCGGAAAGACAACCTGCGCGGCAGCCGCCGCCCTGCACCTGGCCGGACAGTCGCCGGAGCAGGCCTTCCTGATCGTCTCGATTGACCCGGCCCATTCGCTGACGGACAGCTTCTGCGGCTTGCCCCCGGCCATGAATCTGGGAGCCCTTGAATGCGACGCCCGGGAAAGCCTGAGGAAGTTCAAGGAGGCCCATGCGCACCATCTCCGTCAGATCGCCCTGCGAGGAACCTTTCTTGACGATGAGGACATCGGGCAGCTCATTGACTTGTCCATGCCCGGTCTTGATGAGGTTATGGCCCTGAGCGACCTGTCCGTCCTTGTTGAGAGCCGCCTTTACCAGTGCATCATCGTCGACACAGCCCCGACGGGACACATGCTCCGCTTCCTTGAACTGCCGGAGTTGATGCAGGAGTGGCTCAGAGCGCTCGACACCATGTTGGGCAAGCATCGTTACATGAGCAAGCTGTACCGTGGCTCCTACCGCAAGGACGAAACGGACGCGTTCATCCAGGACATGGCGGCGTCCATTCAGCGGGTTTGGTCGCTTCTGCGCGATCCCGTCCGATGCCGTTTCGTGCCCGTGATGCTTGCCGAGTCCCTGAGCGTAAAGGAAACGCGCCGGTTGCTCGACAGGCTTGAAGCGATGAAGATTCCCATCACGGACGTTCTTGTCAACCGTGTGCATTCCAATGGTGAGGGGTGCCCGGCATGCGAGGATGCGCGCCGCGGACAGAACGTGGAATTGCGGACAATCGCCAGGCAATTCCGCGGGCTTTCCCTCTGGGAGCTGCCCCTTCGGGAGGTGGAGGTGCGGGGAGCGGAGCAACTGTCCGCTTTCTGGGACGGCATTCGGCCGCTCAACGCGCCCCCGGGAGAGGTCTGCGTTCTGCCGCCGCTACCCGCCAGGGCCAGGCGGCCGGCAAGGCTGCCGGACACCGGCGCATCCCTTCTGCTCTTCGCCGGCAAGGGGGGCGTGGGCAAGACGACTCTTGCAAGCGCTACCGCGTTGCGTCTGGCACAATGTTACCCGGGAAAGGAAGTCCTCCTGTTCTCAACCGACCCCGCACATTCCCTCTCGGACTGCCTCTGCGTCAGCGTAGGCGCACGGGAAGCGCCCATACGCCCCGGGCTTACTGCGATGGAAACCGACACGGAGGCGGAATTCGAGAAGTTGAAGAAGCAGTATGCGGATGACGTGGCGAGATTGTTCGCTTCGCTTACCGGCAGAGGCACAATAGACCTGGCGTTCGATCGCGAGGTCATCGAGCGGATAATGGACCTGTCTCCCCCCGGCCTTGACGAGGTAATGGCGCTCACGAAGGCAATGGAGCTGCTGGAGAGCGGGAAGTATGACATTCTTGTCCTCGACACGGCTCCGTCTGGGCACCTGATCAGACTCCTGGAACTCCCCGGGCTCATCCAGGAATGGCTCAAGGTGTTCTTCGGCTTGTTCTTGAAATACAGGAACGTGCTGCGCCTGCCGGGGATCTCTGACTTCATGGTCGCCATGTCGAAGCGGCTCAAGAACCTGCGCACCGTGCTGTCGGACCGACGAAAAGGGCAGCTCTACGCCGTGAGCATCCTGACAGAGATGGCTTTCGAGGAGTCCCGTGACCTCCTTGCAGCGTGTCAAAGGACAGGGATACACGTGCCGGCCCTCTTCCTGAATCTGGCTACGTTCCCCAGCGAATGCCGTTTGTGCACCGCGCTGGCGCTGGCAGAGTCGAAAGTCAGTCGCAAGTTCAAGCAGACCTTTGGTGGCATCCGACAGTGCACGGTGTACCGTTGTGGAGAACCACGGGGCGCCGATCGCTTGAGCGAACTCGGTCAGGCTATCTACAGAGACTAGCGCTCCCGCGAGGAAGTGTGCTATGACGATGCAGAACTATGGCTCCACTCATACCGCCCTTTGGAACGACGAGCACATTTCTCTGTGCGAAGCCCTGGATCGGGTTCTTAACAAAGGTGTGGTCGTCGCGGGGGAGGTGATAATCTCGGTGGCCGACGTCGACCTCCTGTACCTTGACTTGCGGGCGCTGCTCGCCTCAGTAGAAACCGCCCGCAACATAGGGGCTCTGAGCGTCCCCTCACATGACAACCAAATGCAGAGCAAGGCCTGATATGCCAGACGCCGAAGGGAAGCCCCTGAGTGAGTCCGCAGGAGTCACGATACCCGAAGGCTCTCTGCGCCGGCAGCGCATCGCGCTGAACCCAGATGACGTCCGGAATGGGCTGGGAAAGCTGGTGCTCACCATCGTCGAGCTGATTCGTCAGCTTCTGGAGCGGCAGGCCGTGAGGCGCATCGAGGCCGGGTCACTGACCGACGCGGAGGTGGAACGGTTGGGAACCACCTTCATGCAATTGTCCGAGCAGATAGAACTGCTGAAGAAGGAATTCGGCCTGCACAGCGAAGACCTCAACATAGATCTCGGCCCGCTGGGCAAGCTCCTCTGAAGGGATAATGACATGGCCGTACAGCAATATAGCATGCAGCACGCCGTCCACTCGGACACACTTGCAGACGTGCTCGAAAGGGTGCTCGACAAGGGGGTGGTCATCGCGGGCGACATCAAGATCAAGCTCGTGGATATCGAGCTTCTGACCATCCAGATCCGTCTCGTAATCGCCTCCGTTGACAAGGCCAGGGAGATGGGCATGGACTGGTGGGTGAACAACCCGGCGTTCTGCTCCCGTGCCGGCACCGCCGAACAGCAAAACGAAATGGCGGAATTGAGAACCCGGGTCGAGGGGCTGGAGGCCGGACGGACTGGGGCTCCATAGCAGTCCGCTCGACGGCGCCGCCAATCTCTACGTTGGCTCCTATGCCCCGTTCAGGGCAGGTTCCGACGGATGGCATCCATGATGGTCGTCGCCCGGGCCTTGTCGCCCGTCAAGCCCACGCGCACGGTCACGCGGGTTTGCTGCTTGCCGAGGAACTCCAGGCCGATCCAGACGTGTGCGTCGTCCGGATACTTCGACTCGACCTGGCTCTTGGACTCGCCCGGAATGACGGGCAGCCCCAGCTCCTTGAGCGCGGCCACCGTCGCCGCGTGGGTGTCTTCGAGCGATGCGTCCACGCTTTGCTCGAGCTTGCCCTGGTAGTAGAGCACTGCCCCGGCACCCAGGGCCGCTCCAGTGCCGAGAAGAAGCACACCGCATCCCGCGCACATGACGGCCAGCACGCACACAGCCACGGCCAGATACGTTCTCACCGCTTCGCCTCCCCTTCCCAAGATGACATGGCACGCACGCCGGGCGGCCTCGCCGTGCTCAGTGAGCCGCCAGGACTGCGAGTTCGGACGCTCCGACGGCAGCGATAACCTTACCCGAGGCGTCGCTCAGTTCCAGCCCGCCGTCGGCCCTCACAACGGCCTTCCCGGCCAGCCCTCCGCTTTCGTCGCGCGCCTCACAGACAGTGTCGCTCACCCGCACGAACTGCAACCGCTCCAGCACCTCGCCGTGCCGCGAGACTGTGAGCGTGGCCCGGCGGCCGTCTTCGCAGGGCTCAAAGACGATTGTGTTCCCCAATTCGTCCGTCGCCGCAGCGAAGTCGAACGGAGTCCCGGACCAGAACTCGATGAGGTTCAGGACCACGACGTCCGCCACGACGGCGATGTCGTAGACCGGCACAATCACGAACAGCCAGAATGCAACCGTCCTGAGTACGCCTGTGGGCATGGCCCCGTTGATGTGATAGACGGCGCGGGTCAGGGGGAACGACCCGTAGCAGCCCAACGCCAGGGTTATCATCAAGGCCAGAACCAGCAGCGCCGTCCACTGGCGGCGCCTTGACAAGACTTTCATCCAAGCGCTTCGTTCGCGATCCATCGTCGTCCCTCCCACGCGCCGGCGCTCGCCGGCCGCCGTTTAGCTCGGCGTGTGCTCACCTTCCGTTCGCTTTGCGCCGCCGTGCCGCATGACATTAGCACAAGGCGAAAGCCAGGTCAAACAGTCTTCCCCCGAGGGCGACGCCGCTAAACCGGCAGAGCATTCAGCGTCCGTTTCCCGCGCCGACCACACTACGGAGAATCGCGCGCCGAGGCGGCACGATTCCCCGCTTGCGGCTCCGCCTGGCGGCGTCAGCTCAGCTTGACCTCCCGGCTGGATTCCCATAGCCCATGGATGTTACATAGAGCCAGCGCATACAAGGTCCCGGGCTTCCTCACCCTCATTGAGGTGCTCGCCTCGTGATGCGTGTACACCGGGCCCTGGTTGGCGCCTTCGGTGGATTCGCCATGAGCTGCGAATTCGAAGTGCCCCACCTGGTACGTGAACTTCTCACCCTCGGGGTGGAAGTACAGCGACATCCAGCGGATGTGATGCTCCGTGGTATTCGGATGGGCTATGGCTTTGCCCAGGGTGAGCTTTACCTCGAAGAGCTCGTCGGCTGCCACCTCGTCAGGGCAGTCAATAATCGGCACATGCTTTTCCTTCTTCCAGTCTGCCGTCTGTATGCGTTCGCTCAATTCCGCCATGGCACACGCCTCCTTCTCAGAAACTGTTGCCGAATTGCTGCAGGCCGCCTCGCCCACTCCGGGCGAAGCTCCGGCGCCTGCGCACGATCAGTGAATTCCACTCCTTTCCGGGGTATCTGAAATCGTCCCTTGGTGCAGCGCTGTTAAAGACCCTGCAACGGCACTTGCGTACCGCCGCTCAACCGCCGGCCAGTTAATGATGTTGAAGAAACTGTCCACGTATCCTCCTCGCTCGTTCTTGTATTGCAGGTAGTACGCGTGCTCCCAGACGTCACAGATCAGCAACGGCTGCACGCCCCAGATGGTCAGATTCTGGTGTTTCTCTGCCTGGAGGATGAGCAGTCTGCGCCCGAGAGGTTCGTAGGCCAGGAGCCCCCATCCGCTTGCCTCAACTTTTTTCGTCGCCGCAAGGAACTGATCCCGGAAAGCCGAGAAGGAGCTGAAGCTCCGCTCCAGGGCGTCGCCCAGGCTGCCGTCAGGGGGACTGGATCCGCCGGGTGTCATGCTTTCCCAGTAGAGGGTGTGCAGCACGTGTCCCGAGCCGTGGAAAGCCAGATCTCGACACAGGGCTGTGACGTTGGACGCATCTTGGGATGCTCGCGCCTCCTTCAGCTTCTCCAACGTCGCATTGAGGCCATTCACATAGCCGGCGTGGTGCTTGTCGTGGTGCACCCTGAGAATCTCCTCGGCGATGGCCGGCTCCAGGGCATTGTAGGGATAAGGCAGAGGCGGCAACTCATAGGGAACCTCCGCTGGGGCGACCCCTGCAGGGGCGGCCATTGCACTCGGATCCCCGCTCATTGCCAGGGCTGCCGCGCCAAGGCCCACCGTCTTTATCATTGTTCTGCGAGAGATCGGTTCTGACATATGTGTATCCTGACTGAATCCAGCGTGGACTTTGATCGGCTACGCTCTACACGTTGGCGCCGGGCGGCACCAGTTCGTCGACCCTGCGCATTACCTCTTCCGACAATTTCACATCCAGCGCTCCAAGGTTGTCCTGAAGCTGCTCCGTGGTCCTCGGGCCTATAATGGGGGCGGTCACACACGGATTGGCCAGGAGCCAGGCCAGGGAGAACTGGCTCAGCGTGGCGTCATGCTCCTGGGCTAGTGGTACGAGCGTCTCGACGGCGGCGAGACCTGACATATCAGGCAATACACCTGGTCAAAATGGGGCTCGACCCGCTCGATCGAGTCCGCGGGAGACACAGGCACAAGCAGCGTCAACTGAGCCGGCTCATAGCTCCGGGCCATCTTCGCCGCGGCAATCACAGTGTAACCCGTGGCAAGGCCGTCATCCACCAAATACACGCGCTTGCGTCTGCACCTGGCCGGATCCAGGGGGCTCGGGTACTCCCTGGCGCGTCTTCGCACCTCATCCTGCATCTTCGCCGCGGCCGCGCGGCCGGGCCACGCACACGAATCGGTCAGGCCAAACGACGGGCTGCATCCAGCAGGTTGTCGTAGTCCGGTTCATTGGTTATCTCGCTTACGATCTCCTTGTAGGTGAGCCGGCCTCCGGCATCTACTGCAAAGACCGCTCGAGCCAGCAGACGCAGGCCCTTGATGAGCAGGCCGTAAGAGGTGCCGAAGCAGGCGTCGCGATAGTCGGACAGCATGGTGATGCGCTTGACTCCCTTCGCCGCGCACCATCGCTGCTGAGCGAACGGCAGATCCATGCTGATGGTGAGTATCTGGAGCTCTTTGTTCAGCGCGGCGGCCTCTTCGTTGAAGCGGCGCGTCTGGGCGTCACAGACCTCCGTATCCACAGAGACAATGGAGCTTATGATGCAAGGTCTGCCCTGGAAGGTCGAGAAAGGAACTGGCGAGAGGTCGTGGTCGGCCGCAATGAAATCGGGGGCCTGCTCACCCACCTGGACACAATTGCCGACCAGGATGACAGGTCTTCCCTTGAAAGTTACCGTTGGCCGGTCATGATTCATAGCGGCCTTCTTTTCGTCCTTCATTGGCATCCTCGCTGACATCGGCAAATGGCGAATCCCCAATTTGTGCTGCCTGTCCCTGGTCTATGCGCGGTCTAAAACGGACTCGCGCAGATCAATGCCCTCCGAGCCGTAGTCCTCATCAAAGTCGGGCAAGTCATAGCTTCTCGGCGGCACTTCCTCCACTGTGAGCGGCAGCCTTGCTCCGCACTTGCAGCGCAGCGCAGGCGGGAAGAGCAGCTCATCGATCTCCCACGTAACCTTTGTCCTACAGCCCGGACATATCAGAGCCAGCTTGACCATTGCAGTCTCCCCTTACTATTGTGCTCCCACGTGTCTGTCGAAGACATCCCTGCACCAATGGATCTGAGTTCCCGCACCTTCAACTCGTCGCCCGCCGCGGGCTCGCAGCGCCTTCTCAGGACAGCTCACCGTGAGGCGACGAGTACTGCACGCCATGCAACTATGATAAATGACCTGTGAGGACGCACAATGAGGGAGTTAGGCATGTTGGGGGGTGGAAAAGCCTGAAACACGCCTAGGGGATTAGCGGAAGGAAGTGGGGGGAATGGGAAGGATCAGGTGTCCAGCGAAGTCAGACCTTCGCGGATGGCGTACTTGGTGAGTTCCGCCACGCTGTGTATGTCCAGTTTTTCCATAAGGTTACGACGATGGCTCTCCACGGTTTTGACGCTGACGCGCAGGACACTTGCAGCTTGCTTGGTGGATTTGCCTTCAGCCAGAAGCTGCAGCACCTCACGCTCCCGCGGCGTGAGCCGGCCGTAGCGGGAAGGCGCCTCGGTCGGCATCCCACGCACGTAGTTCCTGACAACGACGTCCGCCACGCCAGGGCTCAGGTACGTCCGATTGTCCAGGACCGTTCGAATGGCGGTCTCCAGCTCCTCGAACGCGCAGTCTTTCAGCAGGTATCCCGACGCTCCGGCTTCAAGCATGCCTCCGACGTACTGCCTGTCGGAATGCATGGACAGGCCGATCACCCTTGTGGAAGGACACTCCGCGACGATCTGACGTGTTGCCTCAATCCCGTTCAGATCAGGCATGCCGATGTCCATTATCACCAGGTCAGGCCGCAGCTTCCTGGCGGTCTCAACCGCTTCTCGGCCGGTGCGGGCCTCGGCGATCACCTCCATGTCTTTGTGTTGCTCAACCAGCGCACGAAGGCCTTCGCGCACCAGGTTATGGTCGTCAGCCAGCACTATTCTCTTTTTCATTCTCCCTGGTCACATCCTTCCCTGGCGCAGCCCTACAGGCGCCGTCAAAGTGGCTACCGTGCCTCGCCCAGGCTCAGACAGCAGCTCAAGGCTGCCACCCAGCCTGTCCAATCGCTCTTTGATGCTGAACAGGCCAAAGCCCTCTCTTCCGGGCACGTTCGGGCCGGCACCTGACACGTCAAAGCCGATGCCGTCGTCCTTGACACAAACGCGAACGATATCATCATGGCGGTCAATCGACACGCTCGCCGTTTTGGCCCTGGCATGTTTGACCACGTTGATGAGCAACTCCCGAGCCGACCGGAACATGACCGCGCGGACGTCGTCCGGCAGGGGCTTGGGGCTCCCATCGTCTTGGAACTCCATCGGGATGCCGTGCTCCTGCTCCGTCTTCTCCGTCAACGCCTGCAACGCCGCCTCCAGGCCCAGTTCGTACAGAACCGGGGGGCTCAGGTCAAATGTCAAAGAACGGGAGTACAGAATCGCCTGGTTCAGGTATTGCCTTACCTCTTCGAATGCTTCCACGGCCGCGTGCTCTGCCAGCGATGTCTGGAGCGCACCGAGCTTGATCTTGCCCAGCGCCAGCGTCTGGCTCACGTAGTCGTGCAGATCCGCGGCAATCCGTCTTCGCTCTCGTTCCTCGGCGAGCGACAGTTCGGACGCCAGGCCCCGCAACTGTTCCTGGTACTGTCGAATCCTTTGCTCATCGCGCACCCGTTCCGTGACGTCGAGAAGGCAGAGCAGGAGACCTTCCGCAGCGTCGCGTTCGTCATTGACAGGCTGGAGGCTCCAGTCCCAGTACGTGACGCCGCGTTCCGGATGTTCGGCATAGTGGAACGCCTTGGCGTGCGCAAACCATGGCTCGCCCGTTTCGACGACCCGTCGGAAGATCGCCTCGTTCTCCTCGTTCGGATACAGATCGAAATGGTTTCTGCCCGGGTAGGAATCCACGGGCTTCTCGTCCGCCTCGGCGTAAGCCCGGTTCACGCGTATGAAGTTGAAGTCCGTGTCAAGGTAGGCGATGAGCATGTGAGTCGTATCGAAGATGCGCCCCAGAAGGGCGCTAGTATCCCGCAGGTCCTTCTCCATGCCGAACCGGTATATGGCCTCGCCGATCACCGGCGTCATGGCTTCGACGAACTCTATAGTATCCTTGGACAACATGTCCGCCCGGTCGTGCGCAAGATGGGCCGCCCCCACGATGTCCCCGTGGTAGCGAATCGGCACCACAGCCAGGGATGCGAACCCCCTTTCCACGCAGACGCCCCGGTAGGCATGCCTTTGTTCTTCAGGGACATCGCCGATGAACCGGAACGTGTCGTTGCAGTAAAAGGAACCAGCCGGCGTCATCCAGGACGTCTCGTGCGGCAATGGGCGCCCGGCAATTACCCGTGTGCAGAGACATTCGTCCCGGCCAATGCGGAGCCAACATTCAGATTCCAGGAACTCCTTGTCGAACCCTGCGCTGGCTTCATAGGGGACGTGGTTTCCGCCGCTGCGCAGGCGTATGCCCACGTGGGGACATCCGCTCACCTGCCCCAGAAGGCGCACAACGGCGTCCAGGTAGCCCTCCTGGCTGGTCTCACGGACGAACAGCTCCAACAGCGAGTTGATCACTGAGACGCGAAGCTGGGCACGTTGGCGTTCGGCCACTTCAGCCAGCAATGCCTCATTAGCGCGCACCAGCTCCTCTGTGCGCTGCTGGACGCGCTTTTCCAGTTGGTCCCGCGCCGCGCGCAGGCCCTGCTCCATCAGCTTTCTGTCCGAGATGTCATGGTATATGGCGACCGCCGCCACGGTCTCACCTTCCAGGTTGCGGACGGGGACGGCGCTGGCCAGCAACGTCCGAAAGGAACCGTCCGAACGCCGAAGCAGGATCTCCTCTCTCTCGGTCACATCCCCAGAGCGAAGTGCTCTCGCCAGCGGCCGATCCTCATCGCCGTATGGCCGGCCGTCAGGACGGAACATAAAGGGCTTCTCGTCCCGCAGCAAGCGTCTGCCATCCGCAGCGGACAACCCCAGCAGATCCTCAGCCTCTCTGTTGGTAAGCATGATCTCCTCGGAGGCAGCATCCACCACAGCCACTCCTGCGGGTATCTGGTGCAGGACCGCTTCCAGCAGCGTTCGCTCATTTCGCAGTGCATCTTCTGCCTTGCGGTGCTCTTCAACCTCGGCTTGGAGTCTCGCATTGGCGTGAGCCAGTTCCGCGGTGCGCTCCTCAACCCGGACTTCGAGGGTATCGTAGGCCTTTCGCAGAGCCTCTTGCGCCTGCTTGCGCTCCGTGATGTCAATGCCCATCTCCATGATGGCGGCGGAGCCGTGCGCGTCAGTGAAGGGGAAGTCGAAGATGTCGTAGTTGCGGCCGTCCGGGCCGGTCCACTCCCAACGATGCGGCTGCCCGGTCTCCAGGACCTTATAGGTTTCGCAGCTCTCGCAGGGCTCCGAGCGCCCGAACAGATACTCGAAGCAACGCCGCCCGTGCGACTCGCCGAAACGCTCCCGGAAGAAGCGGTTCGCAAAGGGCACGTGATGATCCGGCGACAGCAGCACGACGTAAGCCGGCAGCATCTCCAGGACGTCATGAAGCCGCTGCCGCTCAGCTTTCACCGCCTCCTCCGCCCGCTTGCGCCGGGCCGAGGCGATGCTTATGGCAATGCCGAACGCGAGGATGGCCGCGAATGCGACCGAGCGCATGTAGATCTCGCGCACGGAAACGTCCGAGATCAGCGCGCCCCACAACGTGCCCCCACTGGAGACCAGCCAGTCCAGAATGGCATCAGTCACCCAGACCAACAACCCAACCACGACCGACAACGCCACGACTTTGCGTCCAGCCTTCATGGCCGTCCCCCGCACAATCCTTCCCCCAGTCTCCCGGCTCACACTCGGCGATCAAAGGGCCTGAGACAATGCGTCAACCCCTTGGCGCCAAGATAGTGCTCGTGCAGCGAGATGGTTTGTCGAATCGCCATAACCATACACGCAGACAGGTAAGCTATTGCGCATCGGGCCTAAGGCGATACCATTTTAGCAAAAAGGGCCGCAAATGGGAAGGCAATTCCGATGGGTGGGATGGTGGACAGAGAGCCGAAAGTGCTGGAGTCCAGGCACTTTGACTGTGGCGGTACAGGGCGCGGAGACTACGTCTGGGGCATGCCGAACCACAGCGCGCGGGCGCACTCCACCACTATCCTCGCCGAAGGCGACTCTCTGACCGCGCGCTGCACATCCCCGAGCTCATCTCCGAATTGCAGCACTGCTAACGCGGCGATGCCGCACAGCAGCAGCCCCTTAGCCATGCCGATCAACGCCCCCAACACACGGTCCCCCGTCTCCGGCTCCAATGCGTCTATAGGTTCGCGCACCAGAAACATAGTCAGGTACGCGACAAGCAGCGAGCCGACAAATAGACCGACGAAACTTACCCCCAAGCGCGCTGATTCGCTCATGTCTCTGGCCAGACGAATCGCAACCAGGGGATGGAAGCGCGCCGCCACCCAGAACGCCGCCACAACGCTGGCAATGCGGATGGCCTGCCAGATGAACCCCGACCGGTAACCCAGCACCGTAGTGAGCAACAGCGTGAACACTATGGCGACGTCCACCCACCTGACCGACAGCCACGCTACTGCGTCCAGTACTGTTTCCATGTGGCGCTTTCCCGAAGACTGCGACGGCGCTGCCCGATCTGCCGCATACGCCGTCACCGGTCGCCGCACGGTGATGGCGACCGGCGGCACCGCAACATACACCTTATTGACTGTAACCCTACGGCGACCCCTAAGTCAATAGCACTCCTGGACATCTGTCCACCATTCGGCACCGACGCCCATACCGCGCCCTCCTTCTGCGGGCGCTACAAACGCTTGAGCAGCCCCCTGGCAACACCCAGGATGAGCAGCAGAGCAATGGGCGAGAGGTCGAAGCCGCCCAGCGGCGGAATGATCCGACGCAGCGGTCGCATTGCAGGTTCGGTGATCGCATAGACAAACTCGTAGAACTGGTTGGCCTGATGGCGCGCCGGCAGCCACGAAAATATGACGCGCACGATCACTATGATCGTGTAGATATGAATTATCGCTGTGAGAAGGCTGACTACCATTGAAGCCGCACCGTTGCCTGCCGAGGTGCCACCGCCCGAGCCACCATTCTGAAGAGACACCGACCGCAACTCAACGCAAAAACGGTGCCGCCCGACCTGGCGCGTTGCAGGCCACTCAGGGGTTCCGGTAGAATGCCCGCGCCCGGGCGATGGCGTTCCCGAGGGCATGGTCCCAAAGGGTTCGCGTAGAGCATCCTAATGAGCAACTCCCTGCAAGACATGAAGGCGGCCGACATCCGCGATGCATTCCTCCGGGGTCGGCGGAGCGCGCGGAGCATCGCTGAACAGCACCTCGCCATCATCAGGGAGCGCGACGCAGCCGTGGGGGCCTTCCTGACGGTTATGGAGACCGAAGCTCTCAGCCAGGCCGACGAGCTTGACCGCATGCGCAGCGCAGGCGCACGATTGGGCCGGTTGGCCGGCATACCCGTCGCCGTGAAGGACAACCTGTGCACCAGAGGCGTGCGGACGACCTGTGCCTCGCGCATCCTGGACGGCTATGTTCCTCCTTACGACGCCCACGTGGTCGAGCGACTCCGCGCCGAGCACGCGGTCATCATCGGCAAGACGAACATGGACGAGTTTGCGATGGGCTCCTCCACGGAGAACAGCGGGTTCGGGATAACGCGAAACCCGTGGGACCTGGGGCGTATCCCCGGGGGATCCAGCGGCGGCAGCGCAGCGGCGGTCGCCGCTCGAATGGCCCCGCTGGCGCTGGGCAGCGACACGGGGGGCTCGATTCGGCAACCGGCCGCCCTTTGCGGCGTGACGGGCCTCAAGCCCACCTACGGCCGGATAAGCCGCTACGGGCTGGTTGCCTTTGCCAGCTCGCTGGACCAGATCGGTCCGTTCGCGCGCACCGTCGAGGATGCGGCGCTGCTGATGGAGGTGATTGCGAGCCCGGACGAGCGCGACTCGACGTGCACGGACAGGGAGGTGCCGGATTATACGGCCGCACTGGAGGGGCCGGTGCGCGGCCTGACGTTCGGGCTGCCGGTGGAGTTCTTCATCGAGGGCGGCCTCGACCCCGAAGTGGCGAAGGCGCTGGAGGAGGCGCGCAAGGTCTACGAGGCGCTGGGTGTGCGGTTCAAGGACGTTTCGCTGCCGCACAGCCGCATTGACGTCGAAGATGGCAAACTTTCCAGCTTCGCAGTGGCCTGCTACTACATCCTGTGCACTGCCGAGGCAAGCTCCAACCTGGCGCGCTACGACGGCGTGCGTTACGGTCACCGCAGCGCCGGTCGCGAGGACATGATAGAGATGTACGTCCGCACGCGTGGCGAGGGGTTCGGCGACGAGGTGAAGCGCCGCATCATGCTCGGCACGCACGTACTCAGCAGCGGCTACTACGACGCCTATTACCTGAAGGCGGGGCGCGTGCGACGCCTCATCAAGGGGGACTTCGACCGGGCGTGGGAGCAGGTGGACCTTCTGCTGGCGCCGACCAGCCCGACGGCCGCGTTCCGCATCGGCGAGAAGACCGAGGACCCGATTGAGATGTACCTCAGCGACATCTTCACCATCTCGTGCAACCTGGCGGGGAACTGCGGCATTTCCCTGCCGTGCGGGTTCACCTCGGGTGGGCTGCCGGTGGGGATGCAGCTCATGGGGCGGCATTGGGACGAGGAGCGGCTGCTTGCGGCCGCCCACGCCTACCAGCTCCAAACCGATTGGCACACGCGCACCCCACCGATAGTGGAGAAGGCGAGCAGATGAAGTGGCGGCTCGACGAGGGTGAGATAGCGGTGGCGGACGATGCCGTCGTCGCAGCGCGCCCAAGACGAACGTAACTCACCAGCCACAAGCCACGTTCGTCCACCCTCCCTTACCTGACCCGCTCCACGAACTCCTTGAGCTGCGCGGACCAGCCTTCCTTGCGCACCTGCTTCGCGGTAAGGCCCAGGCGGCCGAGCGGCTCCTTGCCGCAGAGCTCCGCCATCTGCGCGAAGGTCCTGTCAATGCTGGTGCCGCCGCTCGTCAAGAGGAATGCGACTTCGGGCAGCTTATCCTTGAACCGTGTGATATAGGTGCGGATGGCCGGGCACATCGTCCCCGCCCACACGGGCGTGCCGATGACTACAAGCGCGTATTGGGCCGGATCGCTGCGGGGCCGGCCTATCTCCGTGAGCTTCTTCAGCTTCGCATCCTTCCCGCCGATGACGAAGCCCATGGCGCCGCTGCGCTTCTTCATGTCAACGATCTCCTCCAGGTCCGCGTGCAGCTCTTTCGCGACGGCCTCGGCGACCTGTCTGGTGGTCCCCGTCCTGGAGTAGTAGGCCACAAGGCATTTCTTCTCGCCCATTGTCATCCCTCCTACGCGGCGGCCGGCATGGAAGCCGACCGGATGTCATTGCGTTCGCAGTCGCAGCGGCTCTGAGCTGTCTCGCAGCGTGCTGTAGGCGGTGTCGAAGCGGAACTCATTCTTCAGGGGAGCGGGCTCCTTCATCGAGCTCTTCACCAGGTCGCAGAACTCCCCGTCTCTCAGCTCCGTCAGGCAGAAGTCGAACTGTTTCATGTAGTCGGGCTTGTCGCGCAGCGCTGCGGTGATCTCGTCCTTTACGACCCGGCAAAGCTCGCCGAACGTCGCCACGCCTCGCCGCTGCAGGGTCTCCACGTTCGGCTTGATGATGATCCCTATCTTCTCCACCCCGCCCGCATCCCTGATCGCCCTGACCGTGAACTCCTCGATCGATTCGCACCCCTCCAGCTCCTCATTCAGGTCCTCCTCCGGGAATACCTTCTTGCCGCCCGGCAGCACGACGACGTGCTTGGCCCGGCCGACGATGAAGTAGTTGCCCCCGGCGTCTCGGCGCGCGATGTCGCCGGTCCTGAGCCCTGCGTCGGATTTGACCCGTGCGGTCGCTTCGGGGTCCTTGTAGTACTCGGCCATGACGTGCGGCCCCCGAACGACCATCTCTCCCTGGCCGTCTCGATCCACGCGTATGTTCTGCTCGGGCACGTCTATCAGGTCGATCTGGGTTCCCCGGAGCGGCGGGCCGATGGAGCCGGCCTGCTTCTCGTAATACCGCGTGAAGTAGAACCTCCGCGCCGAGTAAGGCTGAACCGCGCCGACGGGCGAGGTCTCCGTCATGCCCCACCCCTGAAGGATCGGCATGCCGAGCTTGAGGTACTCCGCCACCACGCCTGGCGCCAACCTGGCCCCGCCGCTCACGCAGAAACGCAGTTGCGTCCCGCCGAACAGCCGCTTGTGCAGGCCGCGGAACAGGAACCTGCCCGCGTTCAGGCCGCTCCAGTGCTTCAGCGCGCCGCACAGCCGCCTGGCGCGCTCCAGCCGTTCAAGGGCGCCCTGTCGCCGGGCGGCGCTCTCGACGCCAGAGAGCAGCGACTCGAATACCCTCGGCACTCCTATCAGCAAGGTGGGCCGCGCCTCGCGCAGCAGGTCGGCGGCCTCGCGGCTCCTGATGTCCCCGATAGGCACTCGCGCGCCCGCGTAGAGCGGCAGCACGACCGTCGTAGTCAACGGGTATGCGTGGTGCAGCGGCAGCAGCGCCGGCACGCAATCGCCATCCCGGATCCCGAACCGCTCGCAGCAGGCCCGCACGTCGAACAGGATGTTCGCGTGCGTCAGCACGACACCCTTCTTGCGACCTGTCGTGCCGGAGGTGTAAAGGATCTGCGCAACGGCCGACGGTGCGATGTCCGGGCGCCCCTCCGCCGCGACTGGCGGCGCTCCCTTCATTGCGTCCTCAAGAACCATCACCTCCGCATGGGCAAAAGCCGCAATTGGCTTGACCCTCTCGGCGTCGTCAGGCCCCCCTCGACCTCGCTCGGCACAGGTCACGACGACCACCCGAGCCTCTGAGTGGCCGAGCGCGAAGGCGACGTTCGCGCCTTGGCTGTGAAGGTACTCGTACTCCATCGGGACGGCAACCGCGCCCAGCCCTATGATGCTCCAGTACGCGACGAACCACGGCCTGCCGTTCGGCATCAGGATCGCCACCCTGTCATGCGCTCGGACGCCCTGCTCCCTGAGGCGGGCGGAAAACGCATCCACCAGCGCCTTGAACTCACCGTAGGTCGTATCCCGCAGCCGCCCTCCGTCCCATTCCTGGAGCGCGACTCTGTCCGGGTGCTGCCGGCTCTGGACCCCGAGTATGTCGGAAAGCGTCCAGATCTCGTCCTGACGCGCGGCTTGACTGGCCTCGCCCAAGTCCACCACACTCTCCTCTGCAAACAGGCATATCCGGTGCTGCTCGGGGCGGCAAGATTCTAACAAATGCCGGTTGGCCGGACAATGCCGGTTCCGACCGCCTCCGCCCGGCGTAACCGATGGTCAGAGCATGGACAGCGGGTCCACGTCCACGATCACCCTTGCACGCCTGGGGCCGCCCAGGATCGGCTGCACGCCGTCCAGGATGCGCTGCACGGAGGCGACGCCGGGGCACTTGAGCATGATGTGATGGCGGTGGCGGCGCTTTATGCGGGAGATGGGCGCCGGGGCGGGGCCGAGCACGCTGGATCCGTCGTCCAGCTCCTGGCAGAGCCTCCGCAACTCGGCAGCCAGCTCCAACATGTAGCGCTCAACTGGCTCGAGCTTGAGGCCGGTGCAGACGATCCTGACCATGCGCCCGTAGGGAGGATACCCCAGCCGCCGCCGGGCGGGCAACTCGCCGCCGGCGAACTGCTCGTAGTCGTGCGAGGCCGCTGCGATGATGCTGGGGTCATCGGGCATGAAGGTCTGGATGATGACGCGCCCCCCCGCCTCGCCGCGGCCGGTGCGGCCGGCCACCTGCGCAAGGAGTTGAAAGGTGCGCTCGCGGGACCGGAAGTCGGGCAGATGGAGCGTCACGTCGGCATTCACAACGCCGACCGTCGTCACGTTCGGGAAGTCGAGACCCTTCGCGACCATCTGCGTCCCCACCAGCACGTGAGCGCGCCCTTCGCGGAACGCGTCGAGGGCCTGCTCATGTGCCGTCCTGGTCTTCATCGCGTCACTGTCCATTCGGACTGTGTTCGCCTCCGGCAGCAGCCGGCGCACGGCTTCCTCAACACGCTCCGTGCCGGTCCCCCCAAACTGTATCTGCTCCAGTGCGCACTCCGGGCAGCGCTCGGGCAGCCGCTGCTCAAGCCCGCAGTAATGGCACTGCATCGTGTTGGTGGTGGTGTGGTAGTTTAGGGTGATCTCGCAACGCGGGCACCGGAACACGAACCCGCAGCGCGGACATCGGATGAAGGGGGCGAACCCGCGACGGTTGATGAACAGGATCACCTGCCTGCCGCTGTCGAGACTCTGGCGCATGCACGCCTCCAGGCGGTGACTTATCGCTCTCGGCCTCCCCCGCCGGGCCCACTCCTCGCGCATGTCTACGATCTCAACGGGCGGCAACGGCCAGCCGCCAATGCGCCTGCTCAGCGTGACGCGGGTATACTTGCCCTCCAGCGCGTTATGGTGGCTCTCAAGCGACGGCGTTGCGGTCCCCAGCACCACCAGCGCGTCGTCCAGCTTCGCGCGCATGATGCCCACGTCCCTTGCGTGGTAGCGGGGGACCTCCTCCTGCTTGAAGCTGTTCTCGTGCTCCTCGTCAACCACCAGCAGCCCGAGCGAAGGCACGGGAGCGAAGATGGCCGAGCGGGTGCCTATCACCACGTCCGCCTCGCCGGCGCGTATGAGGTGCCAGTAGCGGCGGCGCTCGGTTTCCTTCAGGCGGCTGTGCAGGACGGCGAGGCGTCGAAACCGGCCGCGGAAGTGCCGAACGGTCTGGGGCGTCAGGCTGATCTCGGGCACGAGCACGATGGCCTGCTTGCCCGCCTTCACCGTCTCGGCGATGGTCTGGAGGTAGACCTCGGTCTTGCCGCTCGAGGTCACCCCGTGCAGGAGCACGACGTCAAATCGGCCGCGCTTCATGAGGCTTGTGATGACGTCGTAAGCCCGCTGCTGCTCATCGGTCAGGACATACGGTTCCTGTAGAGGCGCGTCATTGGGGAGTGCGTCGAGGGGCGCATCCTCGCTCTCCACCACCTCCTGGCCAAGGGCCAGGAAGCCCCTCTTCTCGAGGGCCTTGACGGTGGCGCGGCTTACGCCTGCGCTTCTCTTCAGGTCCCGCACGGGGGCCGTGCCACCCATGACGGCGAGGGTGCGCATGAGCTTGCTCTGGGCGGGTGACTTGTCGAAGATGCGTTCGGCAAGCGTCTCAGCTTCCGTCTGACTCACCAGCAGGTGGGCCGTCTGCAGACGCCTGCCCTTGCGTCCCGCGTGGACGGCGGCGGGGATCGCCGCATTAAGGGCCTCGCCGTGCGAGCAGCGATAATAGTCCGCCATCCACCGGGCAAGCTGGAGCATCCGCTCCGTGAAGACGGGCTCTTCGTCCAGGGACTTGTTGATCGCGCGCAGCCTGTCGGGCGGGACGTCGCTCTCTTCCTTGAGCGCCACGCAGTAGCCCAGCATGGACTTCCGCGGGCCGAAGGGCACGCGCACACGCCCCCCTACCGGCACGCGTCCGCGCAGCTCCTCGGGGATGAGATAATCGAATGACCGCCTCAGCGGCACGTTCAGCGCCACCTCGGCGATGGGGAAGCGAGCTTTGTCTTCGACACTGTCCACAGCGTGGCCACCGGCCGACCGGATATCTGGCGGGGAAGACCCGGGCTGCCTCACAGCTTCGAGGGCAGGCTCCCGCAAATCTTTTGAATCACTTTCCTGGCCTGCGTGGCCTGCTGGGGGGACAGGGCATATCCGGCCACACCGCCCAATGCGCCTCCGGCCAGGCCGCCCACAATATTGCCCGTTCTGCCGTGGCCGACGGCAATGCCCATGCCTACGCCCGCAGCCGCGCCTCCGATCGTGGCAAGCGTGCGCCCCGTGGTGCCCGTGCCCTCACCCATCCACAGGATGCTCGCGTCTTGCACGTCAACCATCTTGACCGTCATGCTTATCCGCTCGCCGAACTCACCCACGTTCATGATGACCACGGCCGACACATTCAGGATGCGGCCCGCCTGTGCCGCCCCTTCGGGAGTAGTCAGATCCGACGCCTGGAATTTCTGCTCGCTCAGCACAGCCTGCACCTGCGTGCGTTCCACGGGCTCGTAGCCCTTCTTGAGAAGCTCCATGGCGAAGTAGTCCGCGATCTGGTTCTTGGCGGCCTCGCCGCCGAAGTCACCCACGACCTCGACGACCGCCACCTTCTTCACTGCGCCGAAGTCGTAGCCTGGCTTGACAAAGCTCTCTCCGCTTGCGCATCCTGCCGCCAGGACCACCGCCAATACAACTGCCACGAACAGCACATTTCTGCACATTGCGCTCTCCTCCATTTCCTACAGCTGTTGTCACCGTATAGCCCTACTTCCCTCGTCCTTTGTACTTCACGCCGGCCTGTTGTGTCAAGTTGTGAGGCAGCCGGAACACCAACCCCCGTAAGCGCTGTTGCAGGCTCTCCCAGCGGGCCCTACTTCCTGTCAAAGACGGCTGCCCGGCTCAGCCGGACATGCCCACAACACTACATGCCCAGACCTGTCAGAACGTAGTTGAGAATTCCCCCCACCGAGAACGCAAGCACGACCATGATGCAAGCGGCCTTCATCATGTCTTTCAGCCCCAGCTCGCGCAGCAGCACGACGAAGGTGGCCACGCAAGGGAAGTAAGCAGTCAGCACGACGCTGGCGACGATGAGCTGCCTTAGCCCCAGCCCGAGCGGCACCAGCATGCCCACCGCCACGTCCTTTCTGAGAAACCCCACCACCAGCGCGCCGACAGCCTCTGCGGGCAGACCGAGCAGCCCGGTTACTATGGGGCTGAATACGCGGCCCAGAACCCTGATGACGCCCAGCGTGTAGAGCAGGTTCACGATCAGAACACCGAGCAGCACGTAGGGAACGGCTTCCGTGACAAACCACCTGAGCCGCATCCAGAGCTTCTTCAGAAGGGATTTCCAATAGGGCATCCGGTAGGGCGGCATGTCCACGAGGATCTCAGGCGTCTCCCCCTTGGTAAACCGCTTCATCAGCACCCCCAGCACCACCCAGAGCACAAACAGCGTCCCGAAGACGGGTATGAACCCCCTGGCGCCGTACTTGCCGAGCAGGCCGGCAACCATGGCGATCTGAGCCATGCACGGGACGCAGATCGCCGTCAGAGTTGCGGCAATGAACCTCTCCTTTCTCGTCTCCAGCACCCTGGCAGCCAGGACGCCCGGCACGTTGCAGCCCAGCCCCAGCATCATTGGCACGATCGCCAGCCCGTGCAGCCCAAGCCTGTGCATAAGGTTATCCGTCAGAATGCCGAGCCGCGGCAGATAACCAATGTCCTCCAGCAGGCCGAGCACCAGATAGAACGCGCACACGTACGGAAGGACTACAACCAGGTCTATGTACAGCCCCGTGCTGAGAAGCCCGAATGACTCGCCGAACTCGATCCGGCCGCCTATGAGCTTCCCGATGAGAAGCTCGTGCACAATGCCGCCCCCGCCGAGGAGCGCGGACAGCTTGACCAGCACAGGCCGCCAGAGCCCCTCGAACACTGGTTCGCCGACGTAGGTTATCAGCCCTTCGCCGACCCAACGAACGACCTCAAAACACGCGACCAGCACGGCCAACGCGAACACCAGGCCCCACATCGGGTGAACGGTGGCATGACTCAGCTTCTGCCCCAGAGTCGGATGGTGGTGCGTCACCCGCTGCACCTGTTCCACAATCGCACCGATGACGTTCCACCTCTCCTCTTCATCGTAGGAAAACGAGCCGGCGCGCCCGTCGCCAAGCCTTTCCTTGAGCTGCCTGATCCCCTCGCCGCTTATCGCGCAGGTGGGCACCACGGGCACGCCAAGCCTGCGCTCCAGCCCTTCCACGTCTATCTCTATGCCGTGCTCGATGGCCTCGTCCCACATGTTGAGCGCGACGAGCATCGGTTTCCCGATCCGCAATAGCGGTAGCGTGAGGTTCAGGTTCCGCTCCAGATTCGTCGCGTCCACGACGTCCACGATGACGGATGCCGTCTCGATCATTGCGACGGCAACCTCTTCGGCGCGACTGGAAGGCTCCAGCGTGTAGGTTCCCGGCACGTCAATGACCTCCGCGAACTCGCCGTTGAGCTTCATCCTGCCCTTGGTAAACTCAACGGTGGTCCCGGGGTAGTTGGACACTATGACGTTGGCGCCGGTGAGGCGCGAGAACATCGCGCTCTTGCCGACGTTAGGGTTTCCCATCAGGAGAATACGCATTCCCGGCTGCCTCACAGTGCCCCCATTGCAGCTTTCGCCTGGCTGACTGCCGATGGGCTGAACTCTTGACGATGCAGCAGCCCCTGCACGTCAACCATCAACCTCCGACCTCGACCATGACTCGTGCGGCAATGCCGCGTCCCATCGCCACCTGCCGACCGTCAACCGCTACCGTCACCGGACCAGCCATGAACTGCGAACTCACCTTCGTCACCACCTTCCCCGGCCGCAGGCCCATCGCTTCCAGCTTTGCCACGATTCCTCTCCCCCCCTCCACGCTGCGCACCACGCCACTCTGACCCGGTTTCAACCGGTCAATCCCTATGATCACCCTGCTTGCCTCCGCCTTCACTCTCGCGCTCTCGCAGCGCCTTCCGGAAATCCTCTATCCATTGCTCAACGGCCTCCACGCTCCCCTGCGGCTCGCCGCCGTCCTCATAGTAGGAGCGAACGCGCTGCAGCCACTCCTCACCGGCCTGAGGGCACTCTCTGGCAAACTGCTCAACCAGGGCCAGCCGCTCCAGAACCTCCCTGTCCACCACGTGTTCCATCCGACACGCGTTCGCCTCAGCCACTTCCTCGTCTACGGACAAAACGTCGGCCAGGAAACGCTGAATGATCTCGTGCCGCCGGGCGACCTCCTGGGCGGCCTTCTTGCCTTTGGATGTGAAGGTTATGACCTCGTAGGGGCTGTAGTTCACCAGCCCCTTCTCGGCCAGCCCCTTCAGGGCGGAGGTGACGGTGGACTTGTGGACCGACATCTCGGCGGCAATGTCCCGCACCCGTGCCACGCCGTCGTGCACCACGAGCCGGGAGATCGCCTCGAGGTAATCCTCAAGAGCAGCACTAAGTCCTTGCGAAGCCACCATCCGTAGACCTCAAAGCGTGGCAAAAGTTTTATCCGTCCAACATTGTATCAGTTACCAAACACAACGTCAACAGAATTGGAACAGGCGCGCGGCGTTGTCGCGGAGGACCAGGCGGCGCTCGTGGTCGCTGAGGCCCGCGTCAAGATACAGCCCCACGGAAGCGCCGACGCTCAGGAGCGTCTGGTCGCTGCCGAACAGGACGCGCTCCGGGCCGAGCACGTCCAGGCAATCGCGCACCTCGTGGTGGCTGGGCCGGCTCCTGTTGAACTCGACGCAGACGTTCGGCGTGTCGGCGACCACCCGCGCCCAATCGGCATCGAAGCCGTGCGCATGGATGACGGTCAACCCGGGGTTCGCGCGCGCGAGCTCCCTCTCGGCCGCCGCGTCGCCAGCCTCCGCCGGCATGAGCAGAACCGGCCTTCCGCGCCTGGCGACCTCGGCCATCAGAACTCGCACCTTCTCCCCGCCGGTGGGCGTAGGGATGTGCGACAGCTCCACCTCCGCCCCAACGAAGTTCGGCAGGCGGAAATACTTGTCCATCTCCGCGCACGAGACGTCGAGCCGATGCGGGTTAAGCTCAACGTAGCCGTAGAGCCCCGGGTGCCCCTCGATGGCATCGGCAAGCGCCCGGTTGCCGGCCTCGATGTCGTAACGCATTGTCTCATAAGATGATAGGACACTCCGCGAGATGTTGTACCGTCTCATCCGACGCAGCATTCCGGCCGGGTCATAGCCCTCGTCGCCCATCGGGCACCACCAGTGCCCGAGGTGCGAATGCACGTCTATGATCTCTTCCTCGAAGCGTCTCGGCTCGCTGTCCGTCAGCTCAGGACGGCCGGCAAGCATCCCGGACGCAATGCCCAGAAGACGCATGGCGTTGCCTCCCAGGATCGCCGCCTTCTGGTTCTCTGGCAACTCCGTTTCCAGCACCTGGTTGAGCGCCTTCTGCATCGGCCGCTCCGGCGCGCCGGAGCCGTAGAGCAGACGGTCGGCCCCGACCTGCTCGGCCATGATCTCGATCGCGCCGACGGTGGCCATCCAGTTCGTCTCCGCGTAGATATGCGGGTGCTCCCGCATGACGGCCATCGCCTCGGCCATATCCACATAGTAGGTGTCGCACAGGATCACCGGGAGCCCCGCACCCGCCGTTACCTCGGCGATACGGCCGACGTTGTCCCATCGGTCGCCCCCTTCGGCGACGCTGAAGATGAGGCACACGCCGCTCGCGCTCAGCCTGTTGAGTATCCGCCTGAAAAGCACCGACGACACGGACCAGCCCTGCAACCCGGGAAAGAAGCGCATGGCGCGGATGTTCCGACTGAGGCAGCGCTCGAGCTCCGGTTCCCAGCCCGGAGACTCGCGCGGGTCCAGCGTCGCCACCGGCACGATGCGCGCATCGCCTCGGGCCGCCGCAATCGTCTCCGCATTGCCCCCGCCAGCGTCGTAGTAGATCCCCCTGGAGGAGTAGGCGAGGGCGCATGCTACCGCATGCCGATCAAGGTCCCGCAGCAGGGCGTCGAGCGAGAAACGCGGGTCGGGATCCACCCGCTTGCCGAAAGAGGTATTCACGTCAATCACGTGCATGGGCTCATCCTCGCGCCGGTGGAGGCGCTTCGCGGAGGCATTTTCCGGCGCCGTAAAGGGTTGACACGCCATATCTTATGACACAGCGCGCGGCCTGCCCGGATGCTCACTGCTCGGCAGCAGACCCCCCCGGGCTGGTCTCAAAGCCCGTCATGATCTCGAACAGGCGGTCGAAGTCATCCGGGCTCTCGAAGTGCACGATGATCTTGCCCCGCCTGCCGCGCTGGCGCAGCTCCACCTTCGTGCCCAGCGCCTCGCGGAGCAGCCCTTCGAGGCGCTTGATCTGCGGCGCGGGTTCGGGGCGGATGCGCTTCTTGCCGGCCGAGAGCGTTCCGCCGGCTGCCAGGCGCTCGGTCTCCCGGACGGACAATCCCCGGTCGGCAACCGCGCGCGCCAGCTCCACCCGTTCGTCGTTATCCTCGAGGGCCAGGATGGCGCGTGCGTGCCCGCCGCTGACTGTTCCACGTGAAACCATCTCCTGGACCTCGCCGGGCAGGTCCAGCAGACGCAGGAAATTGGCGATGGTGGGGCGCTCCAGGCCCAGCTTCTGCCCGGCCTGCTCCTGGGTCAGGCTCAGCTTCTCGATCATCCGGCGGATTGCGCGGGCCTTCTCCATGGGGTTCAGATCCTCGCGCTGGATGTTCTCGATGAGGGCCAGCTCCAGCATCTCCTCGTCGGCGACGTCGCGCACAAGGGCCGGGATCGCTTCCAACCCGACCGTCTGTGCAGCGCGCAATCGCCGTTCTCCTACCACCAACTCATACATCCCGTCGCCCCGCTCACGCACTACCACCGGCTGAAGCACGCCGGCGCTCCGGATCGAGTCGGCCAGGCCCCTGAGCGCCTCGGGATCCATGCGCTCGCGCGGCTGATCGGGGTTCAGCTCGATGCGGGCCAGTTCGATTTCCATGACGCCGGCCCCGCCCGTTGGCTCGAGTTCGGGGTAAGGCTGCGCCTCCGTCGAGATAAGGGCGTCCAGCCCTCTGCCTAACCTGCGTTTTCCCATGTCGCCTCCTCCGAGAGTGTTTCACGTGAAACGTTTGTGCAGAAGAATAGCGATTCCGCAGGGCCATAATCAACAAAAACGTGCCAAATCCCACCCTAAACCCTGCTCAGGGCCGCACCAACTCCTCACACTTCCTCCACTCGGCCGTCACCAGGCCGCCCAAGCATGCACCAAACATGGACCAAACGTGGCCCAGATAAGGGCCAAAGATGGGCCAAGAAAAGGCCAATAGGAGGGGAGGGGACTCCATCCCCGACAAATGCATAGTCTACTGTAGGCCAGGCTCCGCGACGAGGACGTCGCGGCTACCCATCCCATTTCGGGTAGGTCCGCCGTCCTCGGCGGACGGGCGGCTGTGCCACACGACATTCTTGAACGGCGCCATTATGTACATAAAGGCATCCGACCTGCTACTTGCCCTAAGGGCAGATCCGGCTGGAGAAGTGAGGCGAGGCCAGGAAGAACAACCAGCAGACACACCACTACGACACAACGGCCACGACGTTCCTCGTGGCGGAAACAGTGAGAACTTCCCTCAGACCTCCGAGCCTCGCTACCCGCCGCTGGCTGGAGCGCCCTTCAGCGTACGCTGGAAACGGGCGGCGCCGAGTCGACCACCGATGACAGCCGCTGTCACAGCGCCTGCCAGCCAAACAACAACGCCAAGAGACGGCACAATGAAGAATAGCCCACGGAAGATGCAGACGCCGATAGCGGCGGCTGCCGCGGCTCCCCAGAAGTAGCCCCACTTCCCGAACCGCCAGCCGGCCCACCCACCGGCCAGGCAATAGCCAAGAAGACCAAAAACCCACAAACCGCACTCGCCAAGGAACTGAGGAACCCGATTGCCGAGCAGAAGCTGGGCGATCACGGCGGGTGCCAGAGCAACAATCCATACGCTGACGCACACCACGAGAGCGCCGGCGACGGCCATGAATCCCGCCCTCGCAACATCGTACGTGCCGGCACCTAAGATGCGACACATCAGACCCCGCTGAAGAAGGAGAAGCACCAACACGACGACCGCCACGAACGAGAGGAAACCGGTCGAGGATTCCGGTGCACCATGGAGCCCGAAAAGCTCTTCAGCGAAATGTTGCCATACACCTGCGAGTAACTGGGCACCTTTGCGCCACACCTCGAGCAACAAAAGGACGACTATCACCCCATCGTACCCCTGGTCTGTGTTGACCCGAGTGTGTGCCATGGAGACCCCGGAAAGACACCTTACTGCCCCGGCCGCGGGCCCAGGCTCATGCCTAGCGCCGCCGCATTGGATTTAGAGTAACCATCCCGCCCGCCATATGTCAAGCCGAGGCGCTGCGGGTTGACAGACCACGGGGCGGGCGATTATCGTTTGCATAGACGACTGTCTTTAATCGGAGGTGAAGGGACAATGGCGGTCAAGCAGATGGTCGGATTGGCCGGCACCCTGGTGTTGGCCCTCGCGGCGAGCGGGTGCACCGTGGCAGCGACGGGACCGAGTTACGAGAAGACATACTTCGGCGCGTTGATCGCGGATGAGACCCTGACGGGCACCCAGCCGGACCGCACGCAACCGATGAACGAGGGGGAAGCCCAGAAAGAAGTGGACCGGCTGACGGCGCTCAAGCCCAGCAGGGCCGTTCCGTCCAGGGTGGTCCTGTACGAGGTGCCGAGCACCGGCCCCACCTGGATCAAGAGCGCGCAGAAATGGCTCGAACTACGCCAGGCCACCTCTCAGGCGATGAAGAGGGCGCTCGAAGACACCAAAGTCTTCGAGTCCGTTGAGTTTCTGCCCGATATCTTCGTGCCGGGGGGTGGATTCGCCGACCTGAGGACATTGCGGGTAGCCGCCGCCCGAGTCCACGCCGACGGCCTCTTGCTCTACAGCACCGAAACGGGACGCGAGTTGAAGGGGAACCCACTGATGGTCCTCTACATAACCATCATCGGCGCAGTCATCCTGCCCGGCAGTCAGGAGACCTCTATTGCCCTCTCCAAAGCCGTCGTGGTTGACGTGCCGACCGGTTACGTCAGCGTCTACCCGGAAGCATACGCGAAGCGCACTTCAGCGTGGCTCCCTGCGGCGTGGCTGAACCGCCAGAACCTGGAGTTCCAGGCGCGCAAGCAGGCCATCGAGACGCTGGCGAGCGAGGTCGCTGAGAGGTTCAGCGCTCAGGCTAGAGCAGTAGAGCCTTCAAGGCCAGCTATAACAGTAGAGCCTCCAGGGTAGTTATTGACCTTTGGGAAAGGAATGCAAGCCGCGCCAGGCCCTCTCCCGCCACCGCGGGCAAGTCTTGGTCCCCTGCCAAAGTATGCGTTTAGCCCGCCAGACGGACGGCTGGCAAGCCCGCAGAGGACGGAGAGAACGCACCATAGAAAAGCCCGAAGGGCGACAGGGTGTAGCCACGGGCGTCAGCCCGTGGTTACAGGGAGAAGGACACGTTCAAGCCCCCGCAGGGGGCGACAGATGCTACTCTGCGAAGTAGCTTCACCACGTAGCACGAGCCAGCGACAGGGTGTAGCCACGGGCGTCAGCCCGTGGTTACAGGGAGAAGGACACGTTGAAGCCCCCGCAGGGGGCGACAGATGCTACTCTGCGAAGTAGCTTCACCACGTAGCACGAGCCAGTAGGCTTCTGTCGCCCCCTGCGGGGGCTAGATCAGATTTGACGATTGAGTCCACGGGCTGACGCCCGTGGCTACATGCTGTCGCGCTACGCGCTCAGATGAAAGGCCAAGCACCAGGTGGCGGCCGAGGTTTATCCGCCTCCGGCGGGAATCTGGCCGTTACAGCGCATAAAGACAAGGCTACATGCTGTCGCGCTACGCGCTCAGATGAAAGGCCAAGCACCAGGTGGCGGCCGAGGTTTATCCGCCTCCGGCGGGAATCTGGCCGTTACAGCGCATAAAGACAAGCGGCTGCATGCTGTCGCGCTACGCGCTCAGATGAAAGGCCAAGCACCAGGTGGCGGCCGAGGTTTATCCGCCTCCGGCGGGAATCTGGCCGTTACAGCGCATAAAGACAAGATGACTCGAAACGGCGAGAAGATCCTTGTTGCCATGAGCGGCGGGGTGGATTCCTCTACCGCCGCCGCGCTGCTGGTGGAGCAGGGGCATCAGGTGACGGGTGTGAGCCTCGTGCTGCCCCAGTACGGGCCTGAGGGCGCTCGCGAGCGGACCTGCTGCGGCCGCGCAGGGGTGGACGACGCAAGGGCTGTGGCCGCCAGGCTAGGCATCCCGTTCTACCCGCTCGACTACCGTGAGAAGTTCGAGAAGACGGTGCTGGCCGACTTCGTGCGGGAGTACAGGGCAGGCCGCACCCCAAACCCCTGCGTGCGCTGCAACGAGTGGGTGAAGTTCGGGATGCTGGTCGAGACGGCCCATGCGCTGGAGGCGGACTGCGTTGCCACGGGGCACTACGCGCGCAAGGCGTTCCGCGAGGAGACAGGGCGCTGGGAACTCCGCACGGGCCTGGGCGATGACGACCAGTCGTACTTCCTGTTCTCGCTCTCGCAGGAGCAGCTCGCGCGCGCCGTCTTCCCTGTCGGCGACTACGCCAAGGAGCAGGTTCGCCGGATGGCGCAGGAGCGCGGGCTGCCCGTGCACGACAAGCCGAGCAGCCAGGACCTGTGCTTCCTGCCCGGCGGCGGCTACAGGAGGCTGCTGCGGGACCAGTGCCCCGACCTGTTCCGGGCGGGCGAGATAGTGCACGTGTCGGGGGAGGTCCTGGGCAGGCACGAGGGCATCGCGGACTACACGGTGGGTCAGCGCAGAGGGCTGGGTGTGGCGTGGCGGGAGCCGCTCTACGTGGTGGCGCTCGAGCCGGACGAGAACCGCGTCATAGTCGGCGAGAAGGAGCACGTGCTGCGGCGCGAGTGCACGGTGGGGGAGTTGAACTGGGTCGGGCTGGCCGAGCCATCGGCGCCCTTCAGGGCGCATGTGAGGATACGCCACCGCCACAGTCCGGCCCCCGCGACGGTCGAGCTGATAGGGGGCGGGCGGGCGCGGGTGAGGTTCGACGAACCCCAGGAGGCGCCCACCCCCGGCCAGGCAGCCGTCTTCTACGGCGGCGAGGTGGTGCTGGGGGGAGGCTTCATCGAAGACGCACGGTGATTTTCGATTTTTGATTCTTGATTTTCGATTTCTGATTTGAACAGACTTGCTGAGCTTTGCATGTTGAGGTGAAACGGCTTATAAACACGGGTCATTCTGAGCTCGCCGCGGCGCGAGCGAAGAATCTTCTCGTAACTCCGCCTGGCGCCCATACTGACGGAGCGACGTGCCCCTTTTCATTCTAACGGGTAGGACTCGGTAGGAAGATGAACGAAGAGGATCTGAAGCGGCGCACGAAGCAGTTCGCGCTTCGGGTGATGACACTCGTGCGCAGCCTGCCGAGGACTGTCGAGGGAAAAGCGATAGCGAATCAACTCATCCGCTGCGCCACGTCTGTCGGCGCCAACTACAGGGCGGCGTGCCACGCCCGTTCCAAGGCGGAATTTGTCGCAAAGCTCGGCACGGTCGAGGAAGAGGCCGACGAGAGCGCGTTCTGGATGGAACTTATCATTGACGGGGAACTCCTGAAGGACCAACTTGTGCGTCCTCTCCTACAAGAAGCGGACGAAATCGTGCGAATCATGACGTCGTCTCGCATGTCGGCTTCCGCGCGCGGCCGTGGAAAATAAAAAATCGGCAATCAAAAATCAAAAATGAGATAGGCTGCCCATGAAGGCCATTGTGCTGCTGTCCGGCGGGCTTGATAGCAGGTTGTCCATGCGGCTTGTGCTGGACCAGGGGATTGACGTGCACGCCCTGCACTTCACGTCCGTCTTCTCGCCGGGAACCGATCCGGCGGGCGGCGCCATCCGCGCCGCCGAGCAGTGCGGCGTCCCCATCACCGTGGAGGACGTCACCGAGGGCCTTCTGCGCCTGCTGGCGGGCCCCCCGCACGGCTTCGGCAGCGGCGTGAACCCGTGCATAGACTGCCGGATCATGGAGCTTCGCCGCGCGCGGGAACTGATGGGGGAGATCGGTGCGAGCTTCGTGGTTACGGGCGAGGTGAAGGGGCAGCGGCCCATGTCGCAGAGAGCGTATACTTTGAGGCTCATCGAGAGGGAGGCCGGCCTTGAGGGGCTGGTGCTGAGGCCGCTCTGCGCGCTGGCGCTTGAGCCGAGCATCCCCGAGCAGGAGGGCTGGGTCGAGCGAGGGAAGCTCAAGGGTTTCACGGGCCGTCAGCGCACCCCGCAGATAGCCCTCGCCGAGGAGCTGGGCGTGACTGACTACCCGAATCCGGCCGGGGGATGCCGACTGACCGAGCCGAACTTCGCGCACCGCGCGAGGGACCTCATGGAGCACGGGGAGCTGAGCGCTGAGAACGTCCGGCTTCTCACGGTGGGGCGGCACTTCCGTCTGGGGCCCGGGGCGAAGCTCGTCGTCGGGCGCATGGAAGGGGAGAACAGCCTCATCGAGGCCCTGGCCCGGGAGGGAGATGTTCTGCTGGAGGCGCAGGATTTCCCCGGCCCCATCTCGCTGGTCCGAGGCGAGTTCGATGAGGGACTGCTGCGCATGGCCGCGCGCATCACCGCCCGCTACGGCAAGGGGCGGGGCGAACCGGAGGTGGCTGTGAGGATCTGGGGGCGCGAGAACGGCAGCGTCACAGTCACGCCTGCGAGAGACGATGAGCTTGACGCGCTGCGCGTCTGAGGTCGGCCTCGCGGGTAGGAAGGCCTGATCTTGAACTTACCTCGGCAAACCTGTTATCTTTACGCTGCAACTGGCGGGTTAATTCGCAGTTGCGGATGCTGAAGGCGGGCGGGGACGCCCGCCCTACCCATATTTCGGGTAGGCGCGGCGTCGTCGCCCTTCTTGCATCCATCCGGCCGGAGGCGCAACGCGG